>Ga0206997_10043_pt1 | contig 40428 bp, 30 predicted proteins | sample Alteio_BWMinCont_3_FD_153478 | JGI IMG/M metagenome (GOLD analysis project Ga0206997, IMG submission 153478) | Enriched cells from forest soil in Barre Woods Harvard Forest LTER site, Petersham, Massachusetts, United States -... | ecosystem: Environmental > Terrestrial > Soil > Temperate forest >...
TCTTTTGTAACCGGATCAGGAAAGATGGATCGGCTTCTTGGGCGACGCTCTCGATCAGATGCTTTCCTTCCGGAGATGCCGTCGCATAGGCCGCAACGACCGCGGGTCGCTGGTTTGGTTTGCTTGCGAGGATCATTTGCAAGTCGTGCTCTACAAGCTGCCTTAGTTCTGCGTCACGCACCGCGGTTCCGCGCGTTGCGACCGACAAGCGAAGCGGGGTAAGCGCCTGACTATACGGCGCGGTGTAATACGACATTGTAAGGGCGGTCGCCGCACTGGGCGTCTGCAGTTTATAGTCTTTCGCCATCTCGGCCAGCAGCAACCAAACTTCGCTTCGGAAAGGCGCATACACTAAGGCCCGGCGGGCTGCTGGCAACGCCTCGTTCAAAGTCTCGATCGCCCCAAAATCCGGGCCGCCGCGGATAAGAATGGAGTTTGCGAATGAAAAGAACAGCTCGGCCCATAAATCCCCTCTCACCATCCCCACGCGGGCAGCGAGCGCAGCCTTCCAGCGCTGATCTGCTGCAGCCTGATAGTTTTGATCGATTGGAAATCCGATGCGAGGCGCGCGAGCCGATGCGGAGATTAGGGTCCAAGCACCCCCGATCGCAAGGAAGACAGCGAACACCAAAAGAATTTTGCGGAATTTGGCTTCGGTCCACGTGAGTAAAGTGCCAGCCAAGGAATCGTCCCTTATGCATTGAGGTTACGGAGATTCAGCCTAACCATCCTCGAACATCGCACGGGCAAACTTGCCGATCGGCTCCGGTATCAACGTGAGATAGCTGACGCTAGCGGCTGGTTCGACCGGTACTCTGGGCCAGCGCGAGGCCTATTGTCCCTGCAGCAATAATCGAGACAGACTGGGCGAAAATTTCTGCATCGGCAAACGCTCGTATCAGCAAGGCCATGAGGCAGCCGGCCCCCAGGGCCGGATAAAATGAATCGCGGCCCCGTTTGAGTGCACCCCGAAGCAACACGGCCGTCGCAAGCAATGTTGCAGCCACTACCATCCAAACCACCGGCGGACCGAGTTCAATGGCGATTTTCGCAGCAGCCGTTGAGGCGGTCACGATGGGCATCTCGTCTGATGGTTGCCGATAAACGTTGGCCAGGATTTGGAAACTACCTGGACCGGTGCCGAACCAAGGCGTGTCGGCCAAAATGCGTTGGGTGAGCGCGACCAAGGCAGTGTCGTCGGAGTAGGCCGTCATCAGATCGGCCGCTCGGCGGCCATACTGGATCCAGACAATCGAGACGCTTACCGTCAGTACAATGGCTGCAATAGCGGCGGCACCCCAAATATCGAGCTCAAAGCGGCGGATGGCCACAATTGCCAAGAGAACTGTCAGCGAAAATACCAGGCTAAATTCGACATTGCTGGTCCATCTCAGCGCAAGCGCGCTAGCGCAAATTGCAAGCGATGCCGTGCTAGCGGCAAGTGAGAAAATTAAGTTGGATTTGGAGAGGCTGCGCGCGGATTGCCATCGCTCGAAAGCTCGTATTGTTGCGGTGACAGCGAGCAGCACACCGAGGATGCCGGCGTTTCTGACCACGCCCACCTCAAGCGATGCAGCCCATACAATGTCCCGTCGCGACAACAGCTCTGCGACCGGCAGACAAATGATACTTGCGGCAAGCATTAGCGCAAACAGAACCCCGTCCGCTCTCGACCGATCGCGCGTCACCGCCATCGTCACCAATAAGATCGCCAGCACCACGATATACTGGATCAGCCCAAGGAGTCCGGCACCGGTATCAATTCCAATGCTTCCCGCAATCGCGAAACCTAGCGCCTGTTGGGTGCTTTGCCAGACGGGATTGGCAATACCAATATAGCCCAACGGCAAGAGTTGAACGATCATCCACACAGCTAAGATCGCACCGACGGCTAGAACCAGCCGGAATAACCCAAGCAGCGGCTCGGTCTGCTCGGGCGCAACTTTGCGTGCGACCAGTGCAGTCGCCACGGCCATCGTCGTGGCCTCCATCCCAATCACGATATGGCCATCCACAAACGGCACGAAAGGCGAGGCGCAGATCACGACGATAAGGATGAGAAAGGCTGCAAACACGCGCGTCGTTTTGGGAGGACGGTTTGTTGGTGGCTCGAGCAGTTTCTACGCTACGGCAAGGGAAAAGGCCAGCGCGCGCGATCAGGCGAAATGCTGTGAGAGGGATCGCCTACAGAGCGAATGGGCGAACCGGTTGCGAGTGCTCGCGTCGGCTTGGTCGAGCGGCAATCATGAGAAAGCTGGACACCGAGCCGGCCAAATAGCCGAGTTGGAGGCAGGCTGAGCCAACAAAATTCATCACGATGATCGACCAACAGGTCCGACTCTCGGCCAGCCCCCAGGCTGTAACCACAATCAAACAGAGGATGATCATGGGGAACAAGACGAACACCCGAAGCCGCATCCCGCCGGCAGCGCCGACACAGAGGCTAGCTAAAATGAGTGTTTCCATCGTCATCGGATCCTACCGGCGACAGATTGACGACACCTTTCCTAACATATCGTAAAGACGCCGCCCCGAAGGCCAATCGCGCGCCCTTTCCGGTGCCCAAGACTTTCCGGTGCCCAAGAAAAGGCGAACCGGCAGTGTCTTTGAGGCAACATGTGGGGAATTTCTGCACGCTTGCAGGGATTCGATCCATTTTTATCTGGCCGGGTCAGATAAGATTAGAGCTAAGTGGGGACGGGAGTCGGTAGTTTGATTAAGGGCATTCAATGGCGTGGGTCGGCGGACAGCTGAGGGGGCTGTGCTTAATGATAGGTGCGACTGCGACCTTGTTGGGCGCATGCTCCATCATGCCCGCGAATGGACCAGCCAATTACGACGTCAAAAGCGAACGCGCCTACGAGCCAGACAGTCTTCCCTACGCCGTGGTTCGTGTCACGCAGCAGTCGGAAGGAATCATCGCCGAGTATGACCCGCGCATTTCAGGCTCGTTTCCGGACCGCCGGACTCCCAAAGAACTTAAGTTCGGAATAGGCGACATTGTTGCCGTCAGCATATTTGAAGCAGCGTCGGGCGGTCTCTTTATTCCGCCTGAGGCGAGCGTGCGTCCCGGAAACTTCATTACATTGCCAAATCAGCCCGTTGACACCAAGGGCAGCATCAGCGTGCCTTACGCGGGCCGGCCGATCTTGGCCAAAGACAAAACGCCCCAGGAGGTGGGAGCTGAGATTGTCAATGCATTGAAAGATCGTGCGATTGATCCGCAGGTGGTCGTCACCTTGGTCGAGCAGAGAACCTCCCTGGTCAGCGTCCTCGGCGACGTCAATAATCCGTCCCGCTTTCCTGCTACCCCCGAGGGCGAAAGATTACTTGACGTTTTGACGCGAGCTGGCGGCCCGAAGTCACAAGGCTACGATGAGTGGGTGATCGTGGAGCGCGACAACAAGAGAGGCTTGGCGCCGTTCGGGGCACTGGTCTATGAGCCGTCCAACAATATCTGGATTCATCCGCACGATACGATCTACGTCTATCGGGAACCGCAGACCTTTGTCGCATTCGGCGCCTCCGGGGGGTCGGGCAGCTCCGGGGGGCAAGGACTTTTCAACTTCGACGCTTGGCGGTTATCGTTGTCCGAAGCGTTGGCCAAGGCTGGCGGACTGCAGGATTCGCAGGCCGATCCGGCTTCTGTCTTTCTCTACCGGGGTGAGACCCGCGAGCTTGCGGCGCGCCTCGGAGTCAATTGCGATCGCTTCAAAGGGCCGATCATTCCGATCATTTATCACATAAATCTGCGAGATCCCGCTGGCTATTTCCTCGCCACCAGGTTCCAGATGAGGAACAAGGACGTGATTTACGCCTCGAACAGCACGACGGTGGACGCGGCAAAAGCGATGACCTTCTTCAATCTGGTGATGGGAACTGCTAACAATCCGATAACGACCGCCCTCAATGTCTACGCGCTTAAATTCGCAATTGCCGGTACCGCGCCGTCCGTCATCACGGGGGTTACGGGAGGTGTCACTACTACGCCGTAGCCGGCCAGAATATACGGCTCTTCCATTCCGCTTCGCAGATTACGGGTCTTACGCATTGTTCTATCTCGTGGTGGCGCTTGCCCCGCTGCCTCTAGGTTCGACAGAACCTGTCATAGTCGCCATTTGGTGCGTTGTCCTTGGTGTGACCGTGATCCTGGCTTCGGTGCTTGAGATTCGCACACCCCAGCTCGTCTTCATCGGATTGGCGGCTGTACTCGTAGTGATGTACGGTGTCGTCTTGCACGAACAGCTTTCTCTGCATCCATGGTTTGCTTCCCCGCACCCGATCTGGAAAGAGACGGCAGAGACGTTGCAGATTGCAATCGAACCATCGGTATCGATTGCGCGAAACCAGCCATGGTTCGCGATCGGCGCTCCCCTTGCCGCATTGCTGTCCTTCCTGTCCGGGCTTCTGGTAGGTGCCAACCGTAGCCGCGCCCATCAACTTCTCCGCGTGATTGCGTGGTCGGGAGTAGCCTACGCGATCTATGGGGTAGCTTTCGATCTCATTGATCCCGCAACAGGGATTTTCCGTGTGAGGCCAATCCCGCTGACGTCGACGTTTGTGAACCGCAATACGGCCGCCGATTACTTCGGCGCCTGTTCGGTCATATGGCTCCTGCTCATTTGTGAACGGGTGCGACAACAGGTCCTGAACCGACATAGCAGCAAGGATTCGATGCGGGTGAATGGTCCACGGCTGTTGCTAGCTCAACTGCTATTGCTGCTGACAATGACGATCATTTGTCTCTTGGCGACGTTTTTGAGCGGTTCGAGGGCGGGGGTGAGCGTCTCCTTGTTCAGTTTTGTCGTCGGGGTGGTGGCATTTTTCTACCGTGATCTCGCTGGACGACGAGCCCTCTTTGCCGTCGCCGCTGGCGGCGGCGTGGCTTTGCTCACCCTTTATGTCCTTGCGGGCAATGTCGTTGCGCGGTTTCAGGCAGATGGTTTGACGGACCATACTCGTTTGTCGCTTTACCGCGCGACTTTGCGAATGATTGCGGATCATCCATGGTTTGGAACTGGGCTTGGGACGTTTGATTTGGCTTTCCCGGCCTACCGTCCTGACGACATCTCGATGTATGGGATCTACGACCTCGCACACAACACGTTGCTCGAGCTCGCTGCGGAAGCGGGCTTGCCGCTAGCCTGCATGGTGGTGATCGCCTGGATGGTTGCTTTTGGCGTGCTTGCGCACGGCATCAGGACCCGACGCCGGGATCGCATCATTCCGGCTGCAACTTTATCTGTGGGACTATTGGCGGTTTTTCATTCTCTGGTCGATTTTTCGCTTCAAATCCCGGGTTTTGCTATCGTGGTTTTTGGACTCCTTGGCGTCGGTGTAGCCCAATCGTTCTCAAGCCAGCAGAATCCTGTCATTTCAAAGGGTTACGAAAAAAAGCTTTCAAATCCGATTGATTGACATCCCGGGTTCGCTCAGGTTTATGCTGTCGTGTTACTCAGGTTTCTGGCGGCCAATGCCAGGTGAATTGGGAGAGTTGGCATTTCGCTTCACTGAGTTCTATGCTTCATTTCGTCGTGCAGCAGGCCATGCCGTTTCTCGGACAAGGGAAAACCTGAAATAATCTTGCATGGCGAGGCCCGCCTTTAAGGTAGCGGGCTACTCCTTTCTTCGGGGCTGTGGAGTGCTGGCATTTACGACAATCTCGCGCACTAAATGCACGGTGACATTGAAGCAATCGAAACACGAGTCTTTTCTAGCTTCCGCAGGTGTCCATGCTTCAACTCAACAAAAATTTGGGACAGATCGAGCAGGTCGAACATTCGTCTGCGGCAACCGGACTTTCTCATGTTCTACATTTCGCCGTCAATTTTTTGCGACGGCAGTATGTCGTCGTTGCGGTTGCAGTCGCTCTGACGACCCTGCTTGGCGTGGTCTATCTCAATACCACGCCACCAACCTTCACCGCTTCCGCGAGAATGTTGATTGACACCCGTAAGCAGGAGGTGTTCCAGCAGCAACTAATGGGGCGGGATCTAATCGACACTGCCATGGTGGAGAGCCAGGTCGAAGTCTTGAAGTCGCAGACTATTGCGCGCGCCATTGTTAAAGACCACCACCTTACAGAAAATCCGGATTTTGTAGGAGCAGGGAGCAGCCTGTGGGGGACCGTGACTGCCGCGATTTTTGGTGCGCCACCGCCTGAGGTCCGTTCGGAAACTGAGTTGACCAAACGCGCTGTTGGTGCGGTGACGGCTGGACTCTCAGCTAAACGCGTCGGCATTACTTATGTCATCGAAGTCGGATTCCAATCAAAGTCGCCCAATGGCGCTGCGCAAATCGCGAATGCGGTCGTCCAAGCCTATATAAATGATCAGCTTGATGCAAAATTCCAGGCGACGGGCCGGGCGACCGCTTGGATGCAGGGCCGCATCGCTGAATTAAAGGAGCAATCGGCGAGCGCTGATCGTGCCGTGGAGGATTTCAAGGACAAGAACAACATGATTTCCGCAGACGGCAGGTTGGTCAACGAGCAACAAGTTGGGGAGCTCAGCAGTCAGCTTGTCCTGGCGAAAAAGCGCACCGCGGATGCCCAGTCGCGGCTTGACCGGATCCAAACCATTTTGCGGGGCGATACGGTAGATGCAACGGTCGCGGACAGCTTAAATAATACCATTGTAAATAGGCTTCGAGAAAAATACCTCGATGACGCCAACAAGGAGGCGGATTGGTCCGCACGATTTGGTCCAAATCATCTGGCCGCAGTCAATCTACGCACTCAGATGAAGGGCATCCTGGCATCCATCCGAGAGGAACTGGTTCGGCTGGGTGAAACCTACCGAAGCGACCTCGAAATCGCCAAGCTCAATCAAGAGGCCGCCGAGAAAGCGCTGGCTGGCGCTGTGACGCAGTCGCAGGAGACCAACCAAGTCAAGGTGACGCTTCGTCAGCTCGAGAGCTCGGCCAAAACACTACGGTCGCAATACGATAGCCTTCTCCAAAAATATACCGAAACGCTACAACAGCAGTCGTTTCCAGTCACCGAAGCACGCATGATCACCCCTGCTGAGCCCGGCTTTAAAAGTTCTCCGGTCACGAACAAGGTTCTCTCGTTTGCCATCCTTGGCGGCCTATTGTTGGGCGCCGGTATCGGCTGGATCCGCGAGTCTTGGTACCGTGTTTTCCACACCAGCGACGAGGTTGAAAATATTTTAGGAAAGGATTCGATTTCTCTTCTGCCATTGCTGCCGGCAAAAAAATCGCTGCCTGGCAAACTTGAGGGTCCCCTATCGGGTGATCGGAAAATAGTTGCCCGAACGGATGATCCTGCCTGGACCGTAATTAGCGCGCCATTCTCGCGCTATGCCGAAGAGGTGCGCTCGATCAAGTTGGCAATCGACGTAAACCGCGTCGTCAAAACGAACAAGATTGTGGGTTTTACGTCGTCGGTACCGGACGAGGGTAAATCCACGACTTCGACGGCTTTCGCAATTCTCGCGGCACACGCCAAGGCACGAGTTATTCTCGTCGACTGCGATCTGCGCAACCCCTCCTTGACCCGACAACTTGCCCCACGCGCTGAGATTGGACTTCTTGATGTGCTGTCGGGAAATGCGCGCTTGGACGATGCGATTTGCCGGGATCCCGCAACCAATCTGGCTTTTTTGCCGGCCGTCGTGAAGTCGAGATTGGCAAATTCAAGCGAGATCCTCGCTTCAGACGCCATGAAAACATTGTTTGAAAGCCTGCGCGGCCACTTCGACTATGTCGTTGTCGATTTGTCGCCGCTTGTCCCTATCGTTGACGTTCGTGCTGCTGCTCTATCTTTTGTAGATTCTTATGTTTTGATCGTGGAATGGGGTAAGACAAACATAGAGACGGTTCAACGCGCGCTTCGTTCGGCTAGACCTGTACATGATAAGGTCATTGGCGTCGTGCTGAACAAAGTTAATTTTAATTCGCTCGGACGCTATGGTGGAGGAGCGGGAAGCTATTACAAAAGCAAACTCTACGCTCGATACGGTTACGTCGAATGAGTTTCGCTTGGAAGCTGTCGCTGCGAGCTTCCGCCATTGCCGTTAGCTTAATCGGAATCGTCTGGGGCGTTTTAGAAATTCCGGCGCTGCTCCAGGAATTCACAATCAAAAAAATTGCCGGGCGAATACTTGTCGGTGAAGTATACAAGCCGGAGATATTGCTGAAACAAGGTTCGCTCCTCGAGTCCACACAGAAGCCAGAACTCTGTCGACCCTCGACGATACGAAGCTGGGGGGTCATTCGGCTGCGCATCGCAGAGATATCGGACAATTCCGATCTCGGGCCGGCACCGGTTCGGACAAATTTGGCGGTCGACGCCATTCGCCAATCACTTGCCTGCTCTCCAGCTGACCCTTTCTTCTGGCTGGCGTTGTATGCACTCGAGCCCTCGGCGCCGTTGAATTACTTGGCTGCGTCTTATCGGCTCGGCCCGAACGAGGGTTGGATTGCACTGAAGCGAAATCCGGTGGCGTTTGCTAACTTTGACGAGCTACCGGACGATCTACGCCGCATCGTGGTGCAAGAATTCGTGAGAATAGTGGAGATGGACGCTATTAACGACGCTATGAAAATCTTTGTCGGACCGGCTTGGGATCAGCGAGAGCTCATCTTGTCACAGATGGATCGGGTTCCGCCGCGGCAGCGAGAACAATTTCAAGCAGCTTTGACCGGAGCGGGGTATGACGTGCTCGTACCGGGAGCGAGGTTCGACGGACCCCTCTAGTCGTCCGTGAAGAATGTTTCCGAGGTTGATTTTTAAGCGAAGCGGGGCGCTAACACGGCGCGAGCAAGGATCAGGGCGCACAATAGGCGTCCGAACCAGCGCAGTAGTAGACTGAAGTTGTAGCCAGCGGCAGCGAGAACCGCGTTGATGCGGTCGCCTTCGCGGCCCTTGAGATGATTTCGGCGCATCCGGTGGTCATCCTTGAGATGGCCTATCACGGGCTCGACGGCGGCGCGGCGGCGCATCTCGCGGCGGATGACTTCGGTAACCCGGCGGACCTGGCCGCTGATCCATACCTTGAACCGATCGGGATAGTTGTGGCCGCGATAGCCCTTGTCGCCATGGATGCGGCGCACCGCAGCACCTGTGAACTTTTCAAGGTCGGCGATGACGGGACCGAGGGTGTGGCCGTCATACGGATTGCCGTGCAGCGCCTTGGCGTGCAGCACGAACTGCCCGCCCTTGGGCGCGATGACCGGGGTGACGATCGAGACCTTTCAGCCGAACTCGTAGGGCGCCCGGGCCTTGCCTTTGCCGATGCACTCCACCTCGGGTGCGTGCAGCGAGTAAACCTTGGGGCCGCGCTGGCGCTGCTCTTGATGACGAACCCGCAGCGCGAGATCGAGCAGCGGGCCAAAGCGGTCCTTGAGCGCGGGATCGTCCTCGATCTTGCGGCGGATGTCGCGAATGACGCGGCCGAGACGGGTTCGCAGGAATTTGAGCTCTCGCCGGGCGCGCTTGAACTGATGCGCGTGGGTATAGCGCCCGACCATGATGGCGGCGCGCTTGGCCAGGTGCAGATAGCTCTGGCGCAGTTTGACGCCCTCGCGCTTGGCCAGATCGACCAGCTTCTCGATCGCGCGGTGGATGAGCCGCGCGTCCGTTGGATTGGCGATCGCTTTCTCCTGCACGGTGGTGTCCACCACGACCCGTTCCAGATCCTTGGTCTCGATCGCCCCGCTCCGGTGCGCCACCGAGAGGCTCTCTTGTAACAGCGCAGCGATCTGCTCCTCACCTAGCCGCTGGCGCCACGGGATTAGCGACGAGCGATCGAACGGCGCCGCGTGCTGGAATACCACTTCCCCGCAGAAGTACTGGAAATATGAACAAATCGTCCTGACGATCGTCGCGCGGCTGGCTCACGGCTTTCCTCCGACAGCGAATCCGCCGTCAAAACAATCACGAACCGCCCAAATCCGGAATCCCAAAACGCAACTGACCAAGCAACATACGTGCCTAATAATCGATATGCAACGATTGTATCGTGACAGAGCCAAAGGCGATATGGTGACGACAGCAGAAGCCCAAAGGACCCTTCGCGACCACTAAGGGCGCTTTTTTGGCGAAAGCCGATCAACCGGAACTGATGCCATGTGCGGAGTAGCGGGTGGATTCAATTTTTGTGCAGGTCCGCGGCCGGTTGACCAAACAATAGTCACGCGCCTCAACGAATTTCAGCGTCACCGCGGACCAGATGGGGAGGGGCTATGGGCTTCCCGTGACCGACGCATGGTTCTGGGACATCGCCGGTTAGCAATTATTGAAACCGGGCAGTTGGGCCACCAACCCATGAAGGACGCCAGCGATCGCTGGGTCATCAGCTTTAACGGTGAGATTTACAATCACAAGGAGCTGCGCGCCGAATTGCAAACTCTCGGCTGCGTTTTTGCGACCCAAAGCGATACCGAAGTCCTTATCAATGTGGTTGCTCGGTGGGGCGAGGCGGGCCTTTCTCGGCTGCGCGGAATGTACGCATTCGCGCTTTGGGACTCGCAAGAGCACGAACTCTGGCTGGCCCGCGATCCCTACGGCATCAAGCCCCTTTATATATGCGAGAGCAACGGGACGATGTGGTTTGCTTCACAGGCTCGGGCGTTGGCTGATTGCGCGCCGATAGACATTAGCAGGGAGGCGGCTGCGCTTGTCGGGTTTTACTTGTGGGGTCACGTCCCGGAGCCTTGGTCCTGGTGGGCAGGCATAACCATGTTCCCCGCGGGGCACGTCCAGCGGATCAAAATGGATAAGCCGATTGCTGATGCAAAATTGTTCGACAGCGTCGCAACAACTTTCGGTCAAGATGCTGGCCGTCCGCTCGGTAGCGGTGAGTTGCGGCAGCTCATGATGGACACTGTCCGTCATCACATGGTGGCTGATGTTCCGGTCGGCGTCTTCCTATCCGCGGGCATAGATTCCAGTGTCATTGCAGCGCTGGCCGCGGAAATCACCCCTCATCTGTCAACGATCACCCTGGCCTTCGACGAATACGTTGGAACCGCGGACGACGAAGCCCCAATAGCAGAAGCCGCAGCGCGGCTTCTGGGTAGCGAGCATGTCACGAAGCGAATTGGCCGCGATGAATTTGTCGCTCTGTTGGACAGGTTTATCCAATCGATGGATCAGCCAACGATTGATGGCTTGAATACCTATCTTGTCAGCCGATGCGCGGCGGCGCAAGGTCTCAAAGTTGCTCTCTCTGGCTTGGGTGGCGATGAGCTCTTTGGCGGCTATCCATCTTTTGAACAAATACCTCGATTGTTGAGGTGGGGCAAAGCGGTCGCACCGTTCAGATCTTCTCGGGCCTCTAGCGAGCGAATACTACGGCTGCTGAGTTCAAATCTCATTCAGCCAAAGGTCGGTGGCTTATTGTCTCATTCTGGTGACGTTGCGAGTGCCTATCTCTTGCGACGAGCATTGTTTCTCGAAAGCGAGCTCGAGCTGCTGGTTGACGAAAGCTGGCTCAAGGAGGGTCTTGCAAAGCTTTCAAGTCGTCAAGCGCTGACGCGTACAGTTTGCGAAAAATCGGGCTTCCATAGTCAGATCGCAGCCCTGGAATCGTGTTGGTACATGCGCAATCAGTTGTTGCGTGATACGGATTGGTCCAGCATGGCGCATGGCTTGGAAGTGCGGGTGCCATTTGTGGATTTCGCATTGCTGCAGCGGCTAGCACCCGCCATTGCATCCTCGGATCCGCCAACGAAGCGAGATCTGGCAGCCTGCGCAAACTTACCGAATTTAGTTGCTTCGAGGTCGAAGACGGGATTCACAACCCCGGTTCGGAAGTGGATAGACGTTTCGAAACCAGCACAAAGGTCGCTACGTGGATGGTCCGCTGAAGTTCACCGATTGTGGCGAAAGACTAACGGAGAATTCGTACGTTCTGCATCCGGGCGCTGCTACTGACTTGGGAAAGTAGACCTTGCGTTCGGCCGGCTTTTAAGTCGAGATGTTGATGGCACCGCTTGTCACAACATCGAAGTTGCCCTGCAGCTTGCGCAGAGCACTCAGCAAACGTGTCGGTTATTCACAGCTTCCAGACTCAGTGGAAGAAATCCAAATTCGGATCCTAATCCGACCTCTGTTTAGGTGATGTATCGATCGCGTCGAAAGGAAACTGATGAACGTTTTGCACGTGATTCCGTCCGTTTCTGTTGCGCATGGAGGGCCAAGTCGCGCCGTGGTGGAAATGGAACGAGCTCTGGCAGACCGCGGCATCAACGTAACCACCGTGACAACAGACGATGACGGAAATGGTCGCAGATTAAGTGTGCGCCGTGAGGAAGCAATCGAAACCGAGTTTGCGACCCGGTGGTATTTTCCCCTAACCACTGATTTCTATAAGGTGTCTTTGAGCCTTGCCCGTTGGCTCCAGAAAAATATCAAGAAGTTTGATTTAGTTCACGCGCACGCGCTTTTTTCCTTTGCGCCCATTGCGGCGGCTTATATCGCGCGCAAGCAAAACGTGCCCTACATTCTGCGCCCTCTGGGTGTGCTAGGGAGCTATGGTATGTCTAGGCGGCGCGCCCAGTTAAAAAGACTTTCTCTCGCTTTGATCGAAAGGTCACTTATCAAGTCTGCTGCTGCGATTCACTTGACCAGCCTGGCTGAAAAGGCCGAGATGGAATCTCTTGGGCTGTCCTGCAATGGGGTGGTGATTCCCATAGGAATCGCTACCGACCAAGGAGCTGGTCTCAAAGAGAGACGTTCGCTCGACTCGGAGAAAGAGATCGAGTTACTATTTCTATCCCGTATTGATCCCAAGAAAAACCTTGAAAACCTTCTTAGGGCCATGCCCTTGGTTTTGGCGGCGCGGCGCAACGTGCGACTATCGATTGCAGGGAGCGGTAATCACAATTACATAGCTCAGTTAATGGGATTGGCCCAACATTTGCAGCTTGCTGATCGTATCAAATGGTTGGGTTTCGTAGATGGCGATAAGAAGCAGGAAGTTCTTGGATCAGCGACAGCTTTGGTTCTGCCATCATATTCCGAAAACTTCGGCATTGCTGTCGTCGAAGCGTTATCAGCAGGTATTCCATGCGTTGTTTCGAGAGATGTTGCAATATCGAAGGAGGTCGAAATAGCCAAGGCTGGAGTCGTGACGGACACAGAGCCGACAAGCATCGCAAATTGCATATTGAAAGTGGTAGATAACAACAACGAGTACCTCGCGATGTCGATCGCGGCTCAAAGACTTGCCAAAGCGAGCTTCTCAAGGGAGGCGATGGGTCGTAGTCTAGAGACGCTCTATCGAGAAATCAAAATGCCATCGAATGCGAGAGATCGAGCTTGTTGTGCTGAAGGCAACGCGCCTTAACGCTACTACGATCAACATGATCCAAGTCGTCTTTTGTGCCAGCACCAAGCTTAACGAATAATCGTCTGAAGGTCTGAACGTACGAATTGGCAAAAAATCAAATTGTCAATAACGATACTGTCTCGACTGGCTTCGGCAAGCGTTAGCGCGCAGTGGCTTCCAACATAACCAGCGCCGCCGGTGATGAGAATTCGCGCCGTTAAATTTTCCTATCCTTTGTGTTGCGTGATCGTCGCTTGTCGATGGTTTCGAGCGCAATCATTATCTCGGCGCATACCCGCTGGAGCACGTAGAACCAGCCTGGCCAACCATCCAGTAGGCAACCCTTTACGATTAGCGTGTAGACGAAGACGACGATTGGCGCGGGCCAGGCGGCAAGTCTTAGTTTATCGGCAAGGCTGAGAGTGATGGGGTCGGCGCTTAGAAGATACAAAGCTTCTTCGCCGGCATATCGCTGCTGTGATTGGAACCAACGCGCCAATGGCTTGCGGTCATCGTGATAGATCTTGGAAACGAGCGGAAGGACACGCCCAGAAAGTGACACGCGATGGCCATGCCCTTCATTCTTATAGGTTGCAGAGCCTGTTCGATACAATACAACGCGGGGCGGATAGAGCGCGCCCCGAAGCGGACGGCCATATACCCTATATACAAATCCTGCACGGTACCCGCATGTAGCGTTCTCGGGTGAAAGTGATTGCATTTCACGAATGATTTCGTCGCTCAATTGGTAATCGGCGTCCAACGAAAGGACCCATGGCGTTGAAATCTGTGTCAGCCCGAAATTGCACTGGCTCGCGAAATCGGTGAACGAATGATGGATTAGGTTCACTTGGCTGTAGGATTGAAGGAGTTCGATCGTTCCGTCCGTGCTCCCGCTATCAATGACGATGATTCGGCGAGCCCATCGAAGCTTGTCAAAGGTTCTGATAATGTTTGGTGCTTCGTTGAACGAAAGAACCAATGGTGTAATTTGATCAAGCAAAGGGCTCATCCACGCAAACGGGTACCCTGTTCAGCGGGGTTTCTTGGCCTAATATCGGACATATCAACGCGTTCAGGGGTCTATCAGATCGGAAGATCGAAGGCCAATTCTCTTCACTCATCAACTAAGAAAAATGCGTTACAGCGAGGGTAATCTGTATGTCATTCTACGATAGGTGGTAGCCAATTTCTGCACACCACGCTGTACGATGAGCACTGCGGTCCCTTCATAAACCGTTGGATAGAAGAGAGATGTCGTGGGAGAGGCGTCGGTAAGGAGCGTCACTTACGGTTTGGCGCCCAATGGTTAGCGCAGGTACGCCCAGCTCTTGGTCGAATTTGAAACCCGAAGCTTACTACGGCTCGATGTTGTTAGTTCGGCTACTTACCGATCACAGCGAATCCAAAATTCAGCAGGGCCGTTAGTACTCCCTCGCAAACCTGACGGGCTTTCGGGCGTTCTTGACATGGACCTCACTTCCGGCAGTACCGAAGAGACTTCAGCCTTTTGGCGCGTTCGGTTCTTCGATAAACTTGGCAAATTGGTTTGAACTATTTGCAGACTCTCTGTACATTCGACAATGCTTATCTGGGAATTTTGTATTGAGAAAGGTAGATCAGCAGAAACTCCAAAATTTGCTTCTGCGTACCGCATTGTGCTCTGTGATCGTATGAGGATTTCACTCGCGCATCCTGGGGTCGGTCCTTTCGTCCAGCAAACAGCCCAAGCACTGTTTGAAGCCGAGATGCTCGCTGGATATTGGACGACTTTTTGTGACCGCCCAGAGGCGTCTTGGCGCAAGCCAATGGTAAGGCTGACGCGCGCGGCGGGTGTTGACTTGGAAAGTGAACTCGAACGGCGTGCAATTACGTCAGTCCCGATGGAGCTTGTGAGATCGGATCCATTCTGGGAAATCCTGCGTGCCATATTGTCCAAAGCGGGAGCAGACTCTCGAGTTGTGGACGCCGTTTGGGAACGGGGAATTATTCGGTTTGACAGGCGAGTATCTAAACTAGCTCTTAAGCACGCCGATGCGATCTATGGGTACGAATATTGTGCGCTTAGCAGCTTTAGAGAAGCGCAGCGGCGCGGGATCGCTCGGATCTACGAGGTTCCGGCGCCGGAGCACGACTTCGTCGAGAAACTTATTCAGCAAGAAATAGATAAATTTCCTGAACTGGATGATGATGGCAGGCGGTCCTATTTTGTTGAGCGTCAGGAAGAGCGGACGGAGCGACGGCGGCAGGAATGGAATCTCGCTGATGTCATCATTGCGAATTCGAGCTTCACAAAGCAGTCGTACGCATCGGCCGGCTTGGACGTATCGAAGGTTCGGGTGATTCCGTTAGGAGCCCCAACTGTCAACGAATGCGGCTTAGCCGGCGGGAGTGATGATAGCAAACCTCTAAGGGTTCTATGGGCAGGAACGTTTAGTATTCGCAAGGGGGCGCATTATTTAATGCGAGCATGGCGGAGTCTTGCCCCGAACGAGAAGGAGGCAGGTCTTCAGATCGTTGGCAGCGTAGCATTGCCCCAGAGCATTCTGAGAAGCCTTCCTTCATCGGTCGTCGTGTCGCCGCCAATCGGCAGAGGCCCATTGTTCGAGCTTTACCGAGCAGCCGATGTGTTGGTTTTCCCGACTCTTTGTGACGGGTTTGGGATGGTAGTAACAGAGGCCTTTTCTCAGGGATTACCAGTCATTACGACCTCGCGGGCAGGTGCGGCCGATCTCGTGCGTTCTGGAGAAAACGGGATAGTCATCCCTGCGGCAGATGCTGATGCAATCGCGGGCGCGCTGGACTGGTGTATCAGGCATCGCGCGGAACTAAGAGCAATGCGTCATCGGGCGATCGAGGCAGCTGCTCGGTGGCAGTGGCATGACTTTCGTCGGGAATTGATTGGTCAGGTAATAAGTGGCCTGGAAGCCGCGGGTACCTAGGATGAGGAGGAGACGGATTTGTCTTATCACACCGGGACACCTTGCTTCGGATCCAAGGGTGGTCAAGGAAGCGGACGCGCTGCATGAAGCAGGGTTCATCGTCACGGTGATAGCGGGGGATACGACCGAGGGGGTTCGTGCGCTGGACGCCACGTTAATCAGCACCGCGCCCTGGGCGATCAAAAAAGTGGGGTTTGCCAACCGTCCTGCGTACTTAGCACGTCGAGTATTTCAAGAGCTGGAGAAAATTCGGTTCAGTCGAGGGCTAGGCGGAGTACAGACGGCCACACGTGCACACAGTGCCATTACCGCATTGCTGGCCAAAACAGCCGCCGCAGAGCCGGCCGACTTGTACATCGCACATGGCCTTGCCGCGCTTCCTGCGGCCTCATTCGCGATGAATCAACACAGAGCAAAGTTTGCCTTCGACATTGAGGACGATCATATCGCTGAGCTTCCGGACGAACCGGAGAACCAACTTGAATTGTCGATTAGACATAAAATTGAAGAGCACTTCCTACCGAAATGCGTGTGCGTCACGGCGGCGTCTCCAGGCATCGCGAAGAACTATAGAGATCGGTACGGGATCGCAGCAGTACCGATTCTTAATGTCTTTCCACTGGCTCATGCTCCGACATGCCAGGCGCGTGCGCGGAATGGCGTAGACTTGGCGGTTTATTGGTTTTCGCAAACTATAGGGCCTGGACGAGGCTTGGAGCAGATGATTTTGGCGCTTGGTAGAGCCAAATCAAATGTACGCCTCATTATTCGCGGCAGCGACTTTCTCGGCCATTCCGAACACCTCAAGGTTCTGGCGGCTGGGTGCGGAAGGGCAGATGCATTGGAAATTTTGCCGTCAGCGGCTCCCGATCAAATGGCGCGACTTGCATCGAAGTATGACATCGGTCTGGCAGGAGAGCTAAACAACGGAAATAGGGGTATCTGCCTAACTAACAAGATCTTTGTCTATTTGCTGGCAGGCATTCCAGTCCTTCTAAGCGATACTCCTGCTCAGCGCGAAATCGCGACCGAATTAGGCCAGGCCGGGCGCCTGGTGGATTTGCACGACCCTGATGCAGTCGCAACCTGTCTAGATACATTAGCCGCCGACCGCGATTTACTAGCAAACGCCAAAGAGAAGGCCTGGCAGCTTGGTCAAACGCGTTTTAATTGGGACCTGGAAAAGGAACTATTTTTAGGGCAGATCGAGCAAGCTCTTGTGTAGGAATGGATGCGAATCCTGCTGACAGTCGATCCTGAAATTCCAGTCCCGCCGATAACCTATGGCGGCATTGAACGGATTGTTGATGCGCTGGTGCGAGAGCTTCGACGCCAAGGTCATCACATTGGACTAGCGGCGCACCCGGCTTCGACAACCGCGTGCGATGCATTTTTTCCTTGGGCGAAGCAACGTTCGCAAAACCTTTCGGATACCGTGCACAACGCACGCGTGCTATACAGAGCAGCAAAAAGCTTTGATCCCGACCTGATCCACAGCTTCTCCAGGCTATTTTATTTGCTTCCGGTGCTAAGCACCCCAGTGCCGAAGGTTATGTCATTTCAGAGGGAGCCCGCGGCAAGAACAGTTCGGATAGCCAGCGCGATTGCCAGGAATTCGTTGAGCTTCACCGGCTGTAGCGAGTACATTTGCGGTCAAGGTCGAAGAGGAGGTGGAGGGGAATGGGCAGCGATTCACAATTTTGTCGATACTGATTATTATGACTTCCAAGAAACGGTTCCGATTGACGCTCCGCTCATGTTTTTGAGTCGGATTGAGGCAGACAAGGGCGCCCATACTGCGATAGCCGTCGCGCAACGTGTCGGACGAAAACTTCTCATTGCAGGAAATCGTTTGGATGTCGGGCCGGCGAACGAGTACTGGAAGCATAAAATTCAGCCGAATCTCGGCCGTGGCATCGAGTACGTTGGACCCGTGAACGACGAGCAAAAAAACAAGCTGCTGGGGCGTGCTGCGGCGCTGATTGTGCCTATCGAATGGAACGAGCCATTTGGAATTGTGTTTGCGGAGGCATTGGCATGCGGAACACCGATTATATCGTGCCCACGTGGAGCCTTGCCCGAGATTGTGAGACCTGGTGTGGAAGGATTCCTAGTGAACTCGTTGGATGAAGCGTGCGCTGCGGTTTCTAAACTAAAGAGCATCGACCGTACCGCATGTCGGAAGCGCGCTGAGGAAGAATTTTCGGTGCGGGTAATTGCTAAGAAATATTTGCGACTTTACGAAGCGCGCTGCAGTTCGAGCCAGCTATGAAGAGAGTGGCAATAGTTACGGGACATTTTCCGCCCAGCAATTTGGCAAGCGTGCACCGCTCGCGGCTTTGGGCGCAGCATCTTACTGAATTCGGGTGGCTTCCCACAATCGTTACAACGCAGCCTGATTACTATGAAGAGATGATGGATGGGGACCTTCTCGATCTTGTCAGTCCCGACCTGCGAGTGATTCGAACAAGGGCGATCCCGACTAAACCAATCAGATTGATTGGCGACATCGGCTTGCGAGGCCTTTATTGGCACGTGCAGGCTGTTGATAGTCTCATTAGGAATAACGAAATCGACTTTTTGCTATGCACGATCCCGTCCCATTACACCGCATTGTTGGGTCAAATCATTTATCAGCGTCATAATTTTCCTTTCGGAATCGACTATATAGATCCATGGGTGTACACGCTGCCAGCGACGGAAAAGCCCCTCAGTAAGGCGTGGCTATCGCTGCGCTTGGCTCAGGTTCTGGAACCATGGGCCGTGCGGAACGCCTGTTTGATCACGGGCGTGGCACCGCTTTACTACGATGCTGTTCTGGAACGAAATCGACGTTTGCGTGGTCGATGTATCACGGCGTCTATGCCGTACGGATACTCTGAGATGGATTTCAAGTTGCTGAAGAAAGAATCTTGGAAAACGAGGTTATTCGATAAGAACGATGGTTATTTTCACTTCGTCTATGCCGGTGCAATGCTTCCGCAGGCTTATGAAATACTTGATCGCCTTCTAGGCGCGCTAGCGCTTCTGCGTGACACCCGCCTAAGCATCTTAGAACGAGTGCGTGTTCACTTTATTGGCACAGGTAAGTCACCCAACGATGTCAAGGGCTATAACATCAGACCTCGGGTCCAGCAATTTGGGCTCGATCGCTGGGTTGACGAACATCCGAGCCGGATAAGCTATACGGATGTACTTCATCACTTGTTGGAATCGTCCGCCATTCTAGTTCTTGGATCTACTGAAGCTCATTATAGTCCGTCAAAAGTCTATCAGGCTGTGCAAGCTAAACGTCCGGTTTTCGCTCTCCTGCATGAACAAAGCACCGCGGTAAGCGTATTGCGCGAAAGTAAAGCCGGAACTGTCGTAACGTTCGGGGAAAGTACGTTGCCGGCTACGGACCATCTGGCGGAGGTAATAAGTGCATTTGTAATCGACCAGAAATATTGTGCTGATCACGTTGACTGGACTGCGTTCGAAGCTTATTCGGCTCGCAACAGCACCCGATTGATAGCCGCCGCGATGGATGAGGCGATGGAGGAGTTTAGAAAATTGCGGTCAAGCAGTCCGGTAGGGGCGGAGAGCAGTCGGTAGCGGAGCCAAGTGATCATGCCTTCCCGAGCGCTGTCGACGGTCGCATGGCAATGAGGTTCTCGCGTTCTTGGGTGAGCATCCTGATAGCTGCCAAGACTGCGCACCTCGACCTGCAGTGAGCCCAAGGCAAGACACGACCCCTTAGGGGCGAACTCTTAGGACACGGTAGCGACGCAGGCCAACGCGAGGCTTTCGCCTCACGTTATCTGTATCTCAGCCATCTTTCAGGAGTCTCGGCTCTTGCCAAGAAAACCGGATGGCGGACGGCAAAGCCGCTATCAGCGCAAGCAATCTCTCCAGTTTTCCCCCCTGCTTCAAATAGGCGGGGCGGATTGTTTCGGAGCAAATACTTCTTGTTAGCTTCCAGCCAAGTTGCCACCAACTGCAATCAACTCTGCGCCAAAAATACGCCGTCTGGCATAGGTAGGAGAGGCTGGCATTTCGAAGAGGGATTTCATGCCAAGTTCCGCCTCTTTGTTGATCGTGATGAATAGCGCGCAACCCCCTATCTACGATCAAAGAAATTCCTAACTTCTTGAGGCGGTGAGAAAACTCCGCATCCTCGAAATTGCTGAACAGCACTTCATCAAAACCATGGGCGCGAAAGAAGATTTTCCGGCGGAGAGCCAATACGCCTGTAGCCAGGAATAAGCCGTCGACCGCCGATTGACCCCAATTTGCACCGAGCGCAACATGGCCCCCTTTGGTAAGCTGGTCAAACAGGCGAGAAATGAATTGGGGCATAAGTTCCATGTCGTCATCCATAAATAAGAGAACATCGGCGCCGGCCACCAAAGCCCCGGCATTGCGGGCTCGAGACACGTTAGCTTCGTTTTGGTGAATCAAGAGCAGCGAGAAAAATCGTTCTGAATATCGATTCAGGTCCTGAAGGTTAGCATCGGGAGTTTGGTCGACAATGATGACTTCAAGTTCGCCTGAGCGTTCGATGCTTGCGAGCCGAGCAAGCAACTGCGACAGACGTTCGGTGCGCCGAAATGTCGGAACAACAACTGAGACAGTTGGGACCGTTATCGCAATCGCATCGGTCGTAGGAAACTCACTTCTCACAACACCTCCCAACCGATGACCTCCGAGTACCACTTACCCGTCTGTTCAAATTTGGCGGCCACCGCTGGCTAACCGTGGAGTTTTGTCAGACTACAATGTCCTACATGCCCATAGATTGTCTTCAATTGCCCTAATCGTTGGGAGGTAAGGATCGCCATTGACCAGAAAAAGTTTATAGCCATGATGGGCGAAGTAATTCGAAATCTCTTCTTGCGAAATATGATAGGAGAAATGGTCGGGGATATATTCGAACAGGATATGGTGAGGTCTAATCGTCGAAGTCTCAAAGAGCGAAGAGATCACATCCAGATCATGCGCTTCGATGTCAATTTTCATAACATCGACGTTATTCATGCCAAAATACTGCAAGAGATCGGAAGGAGTAATAGCTCTCACAAAGAAGCCAGCCTCAGTGGTGTCTTTGCGCGGCCTCGTCAATCCTGTGCTCCATACCGGAGGGGTACCGAACGAGATGATTTCCGCGCCCGTCGACAATGGCGTTGAGACAACACGGACCACTTTGGTCTGTTGGCTTTGTTCGACATTGCTCAAGAGTATGGCACAAGTAGATGGGTTGGGCTCGATCCCGATTACCATGCCTCCGGGCCCAACCTTTGCTGCCGCGGCGATAGTAAACTGGCCAACGTGGGCACCAACGTCAACCACATTCCCGCCGACCGGAACAAGGTCGCGGAAAAGACGAAATGTACTTGGCTCCCAGCTTCCGCTCAAAAACATATTGTTCTGTACGAATTCCAGGATGTCGAGCCTGAAGGTGCCATATTCAAATCGAGCGGTCGGAAACCTGAAAATAGGCATCTGGCGGAGCCAATCGTAGATCCTAAGCTTTGCCGGATGGTCAAATGCGTTTCGATAGGCGCGAAGAAGTCTATGACGCATGCTGACTTTGCCGACAGTGACCATGATGGACCAGCTTCATCTCATCGTTTTAGACAGCAGCCGAGCGCCGCGTCGCGAGCATTGAGCTAGTTAGGGGCGCGAAGCAAAAAAATGCGTGGCGGGCCCTCTAGCAAAGTGACGAATCGTCCGGTGTTTGGTGCCACTTTGGTTCACATCCCAACTACGAAAAGCCTTCATTCGAAAATTAAATCAAATCGGATCAAAACGACAACGAAAATACTCGGACAGGCTCCTAGGACTATGCCTAGCTCCTCCAGCTAACATCGGTGTGCCCGGTCAGAGCGGGGTTCAGACCAGTCACACAAGTAATCGGCGCGCACTTAAAGAAACAAAATAATCGCCTATCTCTCGCAAACCGATCGGTCATTAGCTTGTCATTGCCTTTAAAGTTTGTGAGTCATTTGAGCGATCAGCCAGCCAAGTTGAAATCAGTGGATAGCCAAATTTTAAGGTCACTGCCATCGCTATGAAGCCCACGAGATTACCTCCGAGCGCCTTATCAATATTCATCTGATATCCGAAGGTCGAAAAAAGACATCCCGCACAAAATGCGCGCCTAACAATCAGGGGCGCGTCGCGGGTCATGAAATATCTCGCTTGTGCGCCAATCATCACACCTATGAGCAAAATTGGTACCATCATCACAGGAAAACCGAAATCCACGTGTGCCTCCGCAACGTAACCGACGCTGACAGAGGTGTCCGAATCTATTTCCTCACCGGTCAACGCGGTCGTAACTGCAGAGTCGTCTAGTATGGGCTTATCGGGGAAGAACAGTCGTGGCATCACGATGCTCTGAACCGCTGAAACATACCGGCTCGGCACATCAATGGCACTTGTCTCCAATCGCGCCAAGACTTTGGAATAGTATTCAGTGTAGCCGAGTCGATTGAGTAGCTTTAGATTGGCGGCTTCGTAGTCCAGTCCCTCCGACAAAATTGCCCTAACGATATAGTCGACCCGATCGCCAAACGGGCGTACCACAATCTGAGCGCGGGTATATCCGCTCACCCAGTTTCGATATTCGGGTTTGATCGCTGTCCAGATCAGCGAAAGCCAAATAACCGAGACACCAATTACTCCGGCGATCAGAGCAAGTTTTGCATTCGTTTTCCGCTCGGACACAAGCGCAATTGCTACGATAAAAAATGCCTCCTTATAGTCTGAGAAGAATCCGGTGAATCCGTTCACTAACTCAACCGTGACCGCAAGGAGTAGCCACTCGTATCCGCGTTGGAGTCTAAACACAGTTGCTGCGAGTAAGTATAGGAACACAAATTTTACCGATGCGAAGGCCCACGCTGGTTGCCGAAGGCCAGGTGACAAATACCCAATCAAATCCAATGCAAAGATGATTGGGTATGCCGAAAAAAAGAGAACTACGGCGCCGCGCAAGGAGACGGGGCTTGAAACTAGGGGACCAGTCTTGATCGGAGAAGGAACAGAACCGATTCCCCGTGCTCCGAGACGAAGTCCCACCGCCAAAACGACACCCGCAAGAAGACTAATTAGGACCGCCACCGTTCGATACGATCCCAGCGAACTAGAGGATAGCCGCTCGCCTGCAAGGTCAGCACGCAATATGTCAGCGGCGATCGGCAGCCAATTCACGCCCACGATCCATAGCAGCACGGGATAGTGGGTCGGCCACCCAATACAATACGCTCCCACTGTGAGAGCTGCTATCGAGATCATCCAAAAGTCTGAGTTTACAGAAAGCACTAAACTGGCGGCGATCGCAGCGCCAACCGCAAGAAATACCCAATTCGGCGTGGCCCTTACCAAATCATTTATCCCTCAAGGTAGGTCCGGCTCTCTCATCACTCGCAAGCCTGCGGGGTCGCGCGCGCTGATAAGCATTATACGAAGCGGCGTCGAATGCAAATCCGCGCTACCGGTTCAGGATCTAAGGTCGTACGTACGGTTAGCAGATAAGCCTGCTCGTTGCGCCGGTTGCCGTCATCGTTATGTTTGGGTTGAGACATAGCCGAAAGAGCATTATACCAATGCGCGGATTGGGTGACTCACGCTTGGGGATTCCCGAATCGGCATTGAACTGATTCAAAGTGGCGGAGGGTTTGCCAGAGCCATGCGTGAATCTGGGTGATGACGTTTGATTGAAGGCGGCGTATCGAGGCGGGTGTCCAAGCCTGCCAGAACCTCCGCGAAAGGAGCGATACGCCATGTCGAGAGATACCACTGTTATCCCGTTTCGTCAGCCTGAAGCTATCGACGATCCACTGAGTGAAATCGACCGTGAGGGGGCCCGTCGCATGCTGGCTCAGGTGCTGATCGCCCAGGCCGACGCCTTTGTGGCCATGTGGAAGGAATTGAAATTATCGGATGGTCGCAACCGCGTGGTGCGTCACGGGCATGGGCCGCAACGCGCATCCAGACCGGAGTTGGGCCTGTCGAGGTCCGTCGCGCCAAGGTGCGCGATCGGGGCGATGTGGGGGGCTAGGAGAAAATCCGCTTCACCTCATCAATTGTGCCGAAGTGGGCGCGGCGGACGAAGAGCCTCGACGCGCTGTTGCCGGTTCTCTACCTGCGCGGAATATCGACCGGCGACTTCCAGGAGGCGCTGGCTCGCTGCCCTGCTGGGCAAGGATGCCCCGAACCTTTCGCCGGCCGTGATCACGCGGCTGACGGCGGAGTGGCAGGCCGATTACGCGGCTTGACAGAAACGCGATCTCGCCGCACGGCGATACGTGTACGTGTGGGCGGATGGGGTCTATCTGCAGGCCCGAATGGAGGACGCCGCCGAATGCATGCTGGTGGTGGTCGGGGCGACACCGGAGGGCAAGAAGGAACTCGTCGGCTTTCAGACCGGGGCGCGGGAGAGCGCGCAGAGCTGGCGTGAACTCCTCCTCTAAAGGCGGACCTCCGTGAGATTTACGGCGCGCCCACTCGCGCGGCCGCGGGCCGCTCACGATCAACGCACTCAATCAACGTACCTGTTCGGTGCCGTGTGCCCTGAGCTCGGAACCGGCGCGGCATTGGCGCGGCATTGGTTCTGCCCTTCTGCAACAGCGAGGCCATAGCTTCATCTCGACGAGATCGCCACCAAAGTCAGCCCCGGTGCCCATGCCCATCGTGGTCCAGCAGACCTCACCAGCCCCGCCTACGACGCGCAGTACGGCGGTATCGTTCTTAACTTTAACGCGGGCGGCTGGTTTCAGAGCCTCGTGGTGACTCTCTTGTGCTCAACAACAGTGCTAGTGTCGCGGTAGGCGGCAGCCTTAGCTACATTCTCGTTTAAAGGATAGCCAGAAGTGATGCGACGATTAGCTATTGTTGGTCTTTTACTAGCCGCGTTTGTAGCCGTGTCGGCGCAGACGACAGTACCCTTCACTTCGTTCTGTTATATAGTTACGGGAGGAACGGTGTGTCAAACCGAACCTAACCGTTGGTCTGAGTATGGCGTCAATATCAAGGAGTTCGGTGCCCTCGGGGACGGCTCCACAGATGACACAGCGGCGATTCAGGCCGCAATCGACTACGCCGTCAATAACGGCAAGCAGTCCATCTTTTGCCCAAATGGCAATTATGTAACCACTCGTTCACTGTTTCTGGACCCGCCCGGCAACCTTCGCGGCAGCGCTGCGGCATGGTCGGCTGGCACCACTTACGCCATCAACAACGTCGTGACCTCGGCGGGCGTGCCGTGGATATCTTTGACCAACGGCAATATTGGTAACACCCCGAGCGTGACTTCCACCTTCTGGGAACAGACCTCGGCCGCTCCTACCCTTTTTCATTTTTCCCTAGCTTTCACCGGGCCTCGTGAGGGAACGGCGAATTATGAGAGTGTCGGCTGCAATATCAAGCCTACCTTCAACAACGCGGTGGCGTTTTGGGTAGGCACTGGTAACGGAATGAGTGTAACGAATATCCAGATTATCGGGGGCGGTGTTGGTGCGTATCGGGGAAATCAGAATCCGAACGGCATAGGTATTTGCGTTGCTGGTGGCGGTGGTGGGGCCAATCGAGGTCTGATCGACAATGTGCTGCTTTTTAACTTCTACACCGCATTCATGACTGGCTGCAATCAGGACAGCCTTGCCGCTGAGTTCACCTTGCGGAAAGTGGTGTTCGCGAACTGCTTTGTCGGGATAAATTTTTCCAAAACCCAGAACGATATAAATTCGGTGGTCGATGTCTCTAGCGGTGGTTGCACCACCGGCGTCAGTGGATCCGGGGCGGGCCGTCCGATCAATGTTCAGGGCGGCAATCTTTCGACCAGTGGTGTGGCGGCCAAGTTCACCTTTGGCAGTATGACCTCTCTGACAACAACGACCTGCCCCGGCACCAATTTCAAATGCTACAGCTTTACCGGCGTCATTACCTCTCCAGATGTCTACGTTGGTTCAGTCTATAACAGTTATATGCTCAAAACAGCGCATTTCGGGGTGGTCCCGTTCACGATGACCTCGTGGAACTCCGGGACCAACACCGGAACCTTTGCGATCTGGCCGAATTGGGGCGCGTTCTACTTCAACCAAAGCACTGATGCGCAGGCGGTCACTGACCTGCAAAACGAGATGCAAGCGGTCACGACGCTCTATGCTACCGAGCGGGTCACCTTATTTGACGGCCCAGCGTTCCATAATTTCGGCGGCACTTGGGTTGAGAACCCATCTGCCTGCACTACTTTTGTCAACTCCACCTCGGGCTTCAACGGCGACGCAAACTCGCTGTTCGAGCGGAATTTCTTCAATTACGATCCAAGCATGAATGCGGTTGCGGGTGCGGGCGACGCCACGCTGGCCTATTTCTATTGCCAGCAGAGTTTTCCCTTTATCAACATGGGGAGTGGTTCCGGCAGCATTACATTCAAAACCACGGATTTCCATCAAGGCACCACCAGCGATCCTGTGGTCATCGATATCACCCCCACCAGTGCGATCAGGTTGTTTTTTGAGGGGATTAACACCACCGTGACAAATCCTTCCTGCCGAGCAACTGGGTGGACTGGTTCAGGTTATCCCATCACGGCCTCTTATCTCAGCCAATATAGCGGCGGTTTTGGCTGCGGCGAGTGGGACCAAACGCCATTCAATGTGAGCAACGCGCTAGCCAATGGCGGCCCCGGCTTCACTCAATATCCCTACTGGCAAAACGGCAACGGAAGAACGCCGTGGACCGGCTGGCGTCCTGCTATCTCGGGGCATCCCCGGATCGACTCGGCCACTTTTACCACGTTGCAGTCCATTTCCGGCGTGACCCTTGGCACATATCCGCTAGTCGATGGCTCGGTGATCTACAGTCTGGGGGACTGGAACAGCGGGACGCTGACCCATATCTTTGCCCGTTCCGCGCACAAGTTCGCAAGCTATGGGCAGAATCTCACCACGACCAACGTCGGGGCCGGACTGTCATGGAACACCAAGGGCCAATCGTTTGTCGTCAATATGGACGCCGCGAGCCTGTCATGGATGCAGCCGGGGCTTGGCATCCTGCTCAACACCAGTGCCAATACCCATTACGTCGTGACCGGGGTTTACCCCTCGCTCGGCTATATCACGGTTCTCAATGGGGAGCAGGACGGCTCGCCCTTCCTGACTGCAGGAGTCAAGACTACGATCTATACTGGGACTCTAATTAGTCAAGACGCTTATAGCTGGACACAATATCCATAGGAGTAGAACAATGGTGCGCTTTCTAACCGACGCTTCTGGAAACATTCTCACTGATGGCTCTGGGCGCCCCCTCGTCGATTCCTCGGTGAGTGGAAGGCAAGTTCAAGTTGTTATCGTATAGTAAAGGATAATGCCTGATGGCCTACTACACTGCACTCATCAACGAGTGGCCATTGCTGCCGTCCGGCACCACGGCGCAGAAGCTGGCACAGATCAACGCCATGACGGTGACGGTGCCGACGGTGCTGAATGTGACCGGCAACCAAGTGCTCAACTGCATCAACTGGGTCGAGTTCGCAGCGCCGACGGCGGCAATCATCCTTGATCAGGCCGGATGGCACGGAGCAAAGCAGCACAGGGTCCCGTGCAACATCTCGCCGCTGCCATTGCCGCCGCGTTCGCCCGAACTCAACAGCCAGGGGAACATCTGGCAGTTCATGCGCCAAAATTGGCTGTCAGACCGCGTATTCAAATCCAGTGGCGCCCCAAAAACGCGATTAATGTGCGATGCGCAGGCGTCGCAAAATTCCACCGCGTAACCATTTGAGAAACTGCAAAACTCGGAAGGCAGTGAGGCTATCGAGCCCGATGCTTTGTCGCAAAAGGAAGGATCGGAATTCGCGCCCTTGTGGCATCTGGATAAAGTTAATCGCCTCAGGATTGACCCTTCCTCGCATCAAAAAGCCGTGATGTACACAAGGCCAAGCGTAACTGCTAACATAATGCTGCCGCCGCTTGTTGTAGCTTAAACTTTCGAACGACCAGGGATCGAAACATCGCTGCTCAAATGCTTCGCGACAGATCATGATTAAATAATCAAGGTCCCAGAACGATGGCTGCAGCTGAAAATAGCGAAAAAAATTCATGGGGACTTTCGCCAACTTGCAGCCATTCAAAGATGTAACGTCTATATTCCTCCAGGTTCTGATCATGCCATCCGGATAGTCAACGTGCTCCGTCGTCGTCCATGGCCATTGGTATGTTACAAACGAGACACAGCCTAATCGGTTCTTAACAACTGCATCAAAATTCGCTGCAATCTGACTACGGTCGCACTCGCGCAGTGGATAATGATCATCAAGTAATAAGAACACATACGTGATCTCCGGTCGTGTCCTTCTCAGAGAAAGAAGTCCATTCAACAAAATATCGAGCCAGTGCGTACCTGATTTGACGATGACATCGCTCACCTTTAGGTTATTTGCGTCCGAGAGCACTATTGCGGGCGGGTGACCGGGCCAGAATACATCAAGCAGCGGCCGTACTTTGTTGTAGTACTTCGCCACACCGCTGTACGTCGACGTTACAATAACGTACTCTGTATTCATGCCGCGATCCAAGTGCCGGCTCTTCTGCACCGACTCCAAATGATATCTCCTCCCTAATCCGGAACACCACGTTGTCCGAAGAGGTCTAGAACCCGCTGCGCAGACACTCGGCTATCTCAACCCGGTTGAGCTCGACCGCAAGCTTGGATTAGCTTGACTGGCTGTCCACTAAACCGGAAGCAGCTCATTGTGTCTACCCTCCCGTAAGAGGCTCATAGTGGCTACGCGGAAGCGACTTGCAATCATCGTGTCTCATCCGATCCAGTACTACGCTCCGCTGTATCAGCGGTTAGCTCGCCGACCCGACGTAGCATTGAAAGTATTCTTCACATGGCACTCCGGCAGCTGCCCGATGCGAGATCCCGGGTTTAACTTGGAAATAGAGTGGGATATCCCCCTAACCGAAGGGTATGAGTCTGAACTTGTTCCCAATGTTTCGCCTGCTGCTGGAATGCATCATTTTTTCGGTCTGATCAATCCGTCCCTCATCAAGCGGGTACTCGCCTGGGAACCCGACATTGTTCACATTACAGGTTGGGCTTGGTGTTCTCATTTCCTCGCAATGCGCGATTTGGCTAAGCTTCGCGTTCCTACCCTTTTCCGTGGAGACTCTCATCTCCTCGACATTCAAAATCGCTCGGGCATCCGCTGGACTGCTAAACGGATTCTGCTAAAACGAGTATTTTCGTGGCCTACCGCCTTTCTGGTCGTTGGCTCGGCTAATAAGTCGTACTATACCGCGTTCGATGTCGAGTTAGATCGGCTGTTGCCTTGCACTCACTCAATTGACGTCAATCGCTTCAGCGACCAATCAGAGATGTATGAGTTCGAAGCCTCAGAATGGCGTAAAGCTCTAGGCGTTTCCCCCGACCAATGCGTGCTACTGTTTGCGGGAAAATTTGAGAAAAAGAAGTGTCCTCTCGAACTAATGCAGGCTGTGAGAAATTTAGCCAAGCCGAACGTGGTACTCGTACTGGTCGGGGACGGCGAGCTCAACGGACAAGTGAGGAATATTGCTGCCGCCGAGCCCCAAATGTTTCGAGTGCTTCCGTTCCAAAATCAGCAGCGAATGCCCGTGGTTTATCGTTTGGGTGATTTGTTCGTGCTTCCTTCAGCGCATGGCGAAACCTGGGGGCTTGCTACAAATGAGGCGCTCGCTTCTGCCCGGCCTGTTCTCGTTAGCGATCGTGTCGGATGCGCTCAAGAGATCTGGGACGACTCTTGCAACAGAATTTTTTCTTGGACCGAACCTGAGACTCTCAGCCAGAATATTGCCGCACTAACTCAGAACAGGGAGGTCTTGGTTGCTATGCGCGCCGCAGCGCTTCGAAAGTCATGGTCATTTGACATATCCGAGACCGAAATACGCGTGATGTCGGCCGTCGATAGCCTCTGCTAGTTTTCGAACCGTCTCTTCCTCTTTGGGCAGAGGTGACATATCTTATGGCGCGCGAGCTTCAAAGGCATTTTGGGCCAAGCTTTCGGGTCCTGTTCAGCTCAAGAATTTGCGCCGAGCTGCCGGCTCGTTCGAGCGGAGGATACAACGTTTGGCTAGCCTGATCGCGAAGGTCGGCTTTGGAACTGTCGGTTTGACCCGCCAACCGACCGAAACCACCGCAATAAGGCTACTAGAAGTAGCTTATGACCAAGGGATCACTCATTTCGATACTGCTCCAGCGTACGGAAGCGGCTATTCAGAGAGACTCGTCGGAAAGTTCCTGCGCAAACGGTCTGGGATCACGATAGCCACCAAATTTGGTTTGGGTCCATCGAGCCGAGGCTTACTTTCTCCCTCGCTTGCCGTGCCATTGAATTTCTATCGCAAAAAACTACTAGGAAGTTTTTACCGTCCCGCGTTGACTGATAGTAAAGCCCCTTCATGCAGACAAATAACGCGGAAACATATTGAGACTGCAGTCGACAGCAGTCGAAAAGCTCTGGGCGTTGATTACATTGATTATTACTTATTGCATGAGGGGTTGCCCTCGCTTCTCGAAGACAGCGCACTTGATTATTTGTTGGAGCTAAAGCGCCGAGGTATTGTAGGAAAACTGGGCTTAGCCGCGAACGGCAGCAACTATCAAACTGGCCATGAGTTTCTCAACTGGGACATTCTGCAATATGAGTATGGACCAGCTTGGCCGGGCAACGCCTCGTTGCCGAGCAAATTTCCTACGATGCGTCATTTCTTTCATAGCATCCTGAAGAACTACCGCGCGTTTTCACGGCCAGGCGTCTCTGTCGAGGATCTTCCGGGGCATATTCTTCGAACCTGCATTGAAAAAAATCCGAACGGCTATGTCCTTTTCTTTTCAGGAAATCCAGAACACATTCGAAATAACTTACGTGTTGTCTCTTCCTGATGAGCTACCTTCATTACCTGCATCCTCATGCCTTACGCCGATTTTAACAGGCCCTCGACTGTTGCCGCGTTAGAGGGGCACGATGTCTGCATCATCGGAGCCGGAGCGGCAGGCATACTCCTCGCAATCAGGTTGACTTCACAAAATCGGAAGGTGCTTCTGATTGAAAGTGGCGACTTGGTACCAGATGAGGAGAAGCAGGCTCTCAACGAAATTGAACAAACTGCTAAGCAGATGCGGGATCCCGTCTGGAATCGCAAAAGAATCGTAGGCGGAACCACAACTGCCTGGGGAGGGCAGTCTCTCCCCTTTTCCCCTCTCGATTTTGTTCGCCGCGACTGGGTGACGAGCAGCGGCTGGCCAATCGAATACGGTGATGTCGCCAAGTACTATGATGCTGCCAATGCTTTTCTGCACGTCGATAATTGGAACTACGACAGCGATCTGTTGACCCGATTTGGTGTTAAGTATCCACTTATAGAAGGCGGAGTTAATTACCACTTTTCGAAATGGGCTCCAGAACCAAACTTGCATAAGCTTTACCGAAGAGATCTCAAGAAAAATGTTACAGTATTGTACAATGCGCACTTGGTGCGCATCGATCTTCACGAGAACGGGCGTGTGCAGTCGCTGTCCATCGCGAATTTTGTTGGTTTTATCCACAGACTCTCAGTCGGTGAAGTAATTCTGGCAGCCGGGGGAATCGAAACGAATAGGATACTGCTCCTCAATGACCACCAAGTAGCGGGAGGGTTGGGCAATCACTCTGGGTGGCTGGGACGCGCGTTTATGGACCATCCCTCAATTGTCGGCGGCACGATAGTCCCGAACGATTTAAAACAATTTCAAAGTCTATTCGGCACGCGCGTATATCGCCGCAGGCGCTATTCAACTCGGTTAAGCGCACCAACTGCATGGCAGAAAAAGAACCAACTCCTTAACGTGTCGGCCACCTTTCTATTCCCCTATCCAGATGGCCTCAGCGATCCTTTTCACGCAATCAAGCAACTTTCGCGTCAAAAAAGGATCAAGGCCGTTTTTGAAGTAATTCGACATTTTCCGAAACTTACACAGAGCGCCTTAGCTTTGGCCATGCACGGTTACTTGTACAAACCAGGGAGCTCTGCAGTATTCGGCATGAACGTGGAACAAGAGCCGCTCTTCGGAAGCTACATTGCCTTAGCGAAATCCCGAGACCAATTTGGTCTACGGAAAGCTTCCTTGCACTGGACTATTTCAGAAAAGAGCTGGCAAACCGCAGTCCTTTTCGCGAAGCGAGTCAAAGTGGAGTTGGAGCGTGCGAACCTTGCCACCGTCCAATTGAATCCCCAACTTTACGCAAAAAACTTGGACTGGGAAAATCAGTTCTCTGACGTGAATCATCACATGGGTGGCACGCGGATGAGTTCGGTGGCATCACAGGGAGTCGTCACTCCTGATCTACAAGTCTGGGGCATTCCAAATCTTTCAGTCGCGAGCTGCTCTGTCTTTCCAACATCATCACATTCCAACCCCACGTTAACTCTATTAGCTCTCTGTGAAAGATTGTCCGAGCGTATGAAAAAATCTATGCTGCCACGGATTTTGTCTAGGCTCCTCGACTGACACGGGGATGTTTGCCCGTCGAAGGATGTCTCAGTCGATATTGACATCCTCCTCTCCAAAGAACCAGACAAGACAAAAGATGGGGCCTTTGTCCGCGAGTTGTTGACCGCCTACACAGATCAGATTAGGGACGAAACAGCTGGGCTTGTTCGTCGCATAGTCAAGCCTTTGTTTTTCCGGTCGAAATTGACGAGGACGAACCCTAGCTTTGCGGCTCGAGGGAAGGATTCAACGCAAGCACTGCCGAGTCAGGGTGGAACGAGCTTCCTCGCTCGCGACGATTTCCCTTCAGTCGCGCGGTGCACCACTTGTGTATCGCCATGTTTTGTCGCAAGAATTGCTCAATTCGCTGTTAGTCGGCGGGGACCTCTCAGCAGCTTTTGATGAAGTCAAATGTGGCGCCAATGGGGCGAAGCGCAATGGTCAAAGCAGCTGGGTGCTAGTGACCTGTTTTAAAGGACGTGAGGCTCTCCTGAGGCCTTAGGGTCGAGAGATTTTGTCTAGGGGTCGGTCATCTGTCGGCGCGCAGATCCTAGTCTTTGATGCTGATCTTCTAAGGGATATGGCTGGGAGTTGCTGAACTTGAAGCTTATTGTCGAGCCGGGGCGAAGAGCCAAAAACTATTGGCATGACTTATGGCAGTATCGCGAGCTCATGTATTTCCTGGCTTGGCGGGACATCACCGTACGATATAAGCAAACGGTGATCGGTATTGCCTGGGCGGTTCTCCGACCCGGACTTACGATGTTGGCGTTCCTTGGATTTCGCCGCTTGGCAGGTTTGCCGCCAGGCCAAATTCCCGATGCGATCCTCGTTTCAGCTGCGGTGCTTCCATGGCAGTTCTTTTCAACGGCTCTAACTGATACCGCCGGCAGCGTGATTGGCAATTCGCACCTTATCTCGAAGGTCTACTTTCCGCGACTGATTGTACCGTGCTCGGCGATAGCATCCGCCTTAGTGGACTTTCTGATCACGCTTTGCCTTCTTATAATTCTGATGCTCGCTTACGGATTGGTTCCGCGCTGGCAAATGGTTGGTCTGCCCCTTTTCCTGATTTTGGCTGTTGGTCTGTCGTTGGGATTGGGGCTCCTATTTGCGGCCCTAAATGTCGAGTATCGCGATGTCCGCTATATTGTTCCTTTCTGCGTGCAGTTCGGGATGTTTTTATCGCCGATCGCATTTAGCTCCTCAGAAATCCCTGATAAATGGCGTTTGCTCTATTCGCTCAACCCGATGGTGGCCGTCATTGATGGTTTTCGCTGGAGTGTCTCGGGCGGAGCAACTTCGTTGGACCTGATTACAGTCTCACCTGCGGTCCTCATTACTGTCATTCTTATTCTGATCGGTATTACCTATTTTCGCCGGGTTGAACGAAGCTTCGCCGATGTAATTTGACTGAATGCTTGTCTGCCGAAGCTGTCCGTGATTGCGTGGGAAAATGAGCACAAACATCGTTAAAATGGAGGGTGTCTCCAAATGCTTTCGGATCCAGCACAAGAGATCTGAACGATATGCGACGCTGCGAGACGTCGTTGCCGAAAAGGTCAATAGAGCCATTCGCTATCGGAAATTAAGCGCCAATCGAGCTACCACTGAAGACTTTTGGGCGTTAGAGAATGTATCCTTCGAGGTTGATCGGGGCGAAATCATTGGAATCATCGGGAAAAACGGCGCGGGAAAATCGACACTTCTCAAGATCCTGAGCCGAATAACGGAGCCGACTGCGGGACGTCTCGAGCTAAGCGGCCGGGTTGGAAGCCTCCTGGAGGTTGGAACGGGCTTCCATCCTGAGCTAACCGGTCGAGAAAATATCTTCTTGAACGGGGCAATTATGGGTATGACGCGCGCTGAAATTAAGCGTCGTTTCGATGAAATTGTTGCTTTCGCTGAGGTCGAACGATTTCTCGATACACCGATAAAGCGATATTCTTCAGGCATGTATGTAAGGCTTGGATTTGCAGTAGCGGCTCATTTAGAATGTGAAATTCTGTTGGTCGACGAGGTTCTCGCGGTTGGCGATACTGAATTCCAGAAAAAGTGTTTTGGAAAGATTGAGGAAGTGGTAGGTGGAGGTAGGACAGTTTTTCTGGTTAGTCATCAATTGCAAAATATCGCCAGGCTCTGCACTCGAGCGATTGTCTTGAATTCGGGGAAGCTGGTTTTCGATGGACAGCCGAGCGCGGCAATTTCTTCCTATCTAGAGGTAACTAGGGCTGAACAAACTCATTTACTATTCAATCGACCGTCCGCGGGGTCTCAGGATGAGGAAATAGTTAGACTTGAGATGCTCGATGAACTTTGTAAGCCGAAAACTAAGGTTTTCACATTTGATTTCATCAGATTTCGGTTTTTTGTAAATTGCGCTCGCTCGGAAACGCGGCGGTCTCTTGTCCTTGAACTAAGGGACAACGCTGGCGTCCCTGTGTTAGTGGTGGAGACAAATCCTGAAGAATTCGGTTCGCTAAAAAGTCGCGGCCTGCACGCAGTTGAATGCTGCATTGAACAGCTGAGCCTCCTACCAGGTCAATATTCGGTGAGCGTTGGTCTTGCTATTTACGGAGTTCGTTTGACCTGCTTGCTGAGTGATATTGCTCAATTTGAAGTTCTTGCTCCACATAATTTCCATCAGAGCTCCATCAATAAAGGCGCCGTAGCTCTCAAGCATTGCTGGTTGCGATCTCGTCTTGAGCTGGAAGAGCCGATCGCAAGCGACATTGGTGTAAATGGAGATCAAATCCTAAGCCGAGCTAGCGAGGGCGATTAGTAGAGTATGCAGTATGCTCGTTACCATTCGCGGCCCCCCAGTTCGGCTGAACACGTCCTTTCAATGAGAACAAGCCCGTCATGTGCGGCCCCTCCAGACACTAATATGGACGTGTTAGCGATGGACGAGAAAGTTCGATCAGCCACCTACCGATATCCACGATGAGGAGTTGATGTCCAATGGGCAAACAGCACAGCGATGCGTGTAGTTGAGACTGCCGGCTTTTACTATCCAAACTCGACTGGCGGCACAGAAGTTTATGTCAGCGCACTGGCAGAAAACCTGCGAGCGCACGATATTATATGTACAGTAGCTGCACCGTCCCAGACATCATCTCATTATTTCCATCAGGGGATAGAGGTGTTTCGCTATCCTGTCCCCGAAAAACTCGCGCGAGTTGAGATACAAGGGAGGAGACCACCTCCGAGATTTTACGAGTTCGAAAATTGGCTCGTTGACCAGGGCGCGGATGTCTACCATCAACACTCGTGGACGACGGGTTGCGGGCTCTGGCACCTCGATGCGGCGAAGCGGCATGGGTTAAAGACCGTTCTCACGGTGCACATGCCAACCAACATCTGTTTGCGCGGGACCATGTTGTTCGAAGGTTCCGCGATCTGTGACGGTGTGATTGAGGCGGAGCGATGTGCGTCGTGCTGGCTGCAGTCGAAAGGACTTCCGCCCACTATTGCTAGATACGTGGCTAAACTACCCGAGGGGTCTGGTGCTATTTCGCTCGTTCCGCGAATTGGCCCGATGTTGGCTGCCAAGGCACTGGCTTCGAGGCGTAAAGCCGACTTAAAAAAAATGGCCTGCCTGGCAGATCGAGTAATTGCGCCCTGCAAGTGGGTTTACGACGCCCTCATAAACAATGGTCTGCCGCGGCAGAAGCTCACTCTTAATCGACAAGGGGTTGAATACAAACCGCTGAACATCCGAACAAAGAAGTCTTCTCGAACATTGCGATTTGGATTTCTCGGGCGCTGGGATCCGGTTAAGGGAATCCACATCATTGTTGAGGCGTTCAAGGGCCTACCAAATGACAGTCCCGTAGAACTTGTCATTTGCGCGACAGGTTTGCAACACAGTCAAAAAGCTTACTTCGACAAGGTCCGTCTCAGCGCAGCGCTCGATCGCCGCATCCGATTTCTATCACCAATAGACCACGGGCAAGTCGGGTCCTATCTGGACGAAATAGATGTACTTCTTGTTCCTTCCCAATGGTTCGAGACGGGTCCGATTGTCATATTGGAGGCGTTTTCAGTCGGAACACCTGTCGTCGGCTCAGACATTGGGGGTATTAAGGAGTTGGTCACGAATGCGAAGGATGGACTGCTGATAACTCATGATAGTGTGGGGTCGTGGACTGACGCGATGTGCCGCTTGGTAGATGATCGAGAGTTGCTCGAGCGGCTACGTCACGGAATAGGTCCGGTGAGGACAATGTCGGATGTTGCTAATGACATGGCAGTAATTTACCGTGAGCTTTGCTGTTGACGAGGTTATTGATAGCGAGAGGATTTCGGTGTCCGTCTCCAATTTGGTTTCTATTATTGTCCCATGTTTTAACGCTGAGAGATTTTTGGCAGCAACCTTGGATAGTGCGCTTCGGCAAAGCTATCCACAAACCGAAGTGATAGTAATCGACGATGGTTCGACAGATAAAAGTCGGGATATCATTCGTTCGTATGCTCAAGGTCTAAGGGCCGAATTCGGCCCTAACAGAGGAGCAAGCGCGGCGCGCAATTTGGGCACGGCCTTGGCTCGTGGCGAATTTATTCAATACCTTGATGCCGACGACTTGTTGCCACGTGATGCGGTTAGCCGCCGCGTAGAACTGTTAAAGACAACAGGTGGCGAAATCGCTTATTCGGACTGGGAAACGCTTATAGAGCGAGAAACGGGACAGTTTGTGATCGACGCAAAGATCGTTCGTCGAATTGAGGACGTTCATCCTAAAGTGCAAATCGCCTTGATAACTGAATTTTGGGCACCCCCGGCGGCCCTGACTTTTCGCCGCACAATTGTCGATAAAATTGGTGGTTGGAAGGAGTGGTTACCGATTATCCAAGACGCTCGCTTCCTTCAAGACGCTGCGTTTGCCGGCGGAAAGTTTGTCTACACACCGGGAATAGGTGCACAATACCGCATTCATCGAGGCCTCAGTCTGTCGCGCCGCAGGTCATCCGCTTTTGTCAAGGACGTATTTAAAAATGCCTGTGATCTTCAGTCAATGTTTGAGGCGAGAGGCAGCTTGAATGCGGACGAGAGACGCGCTTTTGCGAGCATCTACAACTATGTGTCTCGCCAGTTATTTTTCAACGATACGGTCGCTTTTCAGGAATGCGTGTCTCGGCTCTATGACATGGAGCAGGGCTTTCGACTAAATTGGCCTAAAGTCGCGAGCCTGGCTTCAGGTGTGTTCGGTTTTGAACGTGCAGCTGTGCTGCTGTCGCTCGCGACGAAAATGCGGAAATTCCTGAGACCGCAATCATGAAAGTTATTCTAGTTCACTCTGGCCCTAGGACCATTCGTTCAGCAGACGCCGCCGATGCTTTACGACCAAAAAGCGGCGCTTAGCAAGCTTTGCATTTGTGCGGCGCATATTGTTCGCAGCATCGGAGCTTGGAGGCATCCAAATGCCGCGATCAATTGACAGTGTTCTGCAGTGCGGCTCATTTGAAATTTGGTTCGCACACGAGGTATGCTCTTGATCATACTCGGACTTAATGCCTTTCATGGCGACTCCTCCGCAGCGATCCTTCGTGATGGGGTTCTCATTGCTGCGGCTGAGGACGAGCGGTTCCGTCGAATAAAGCACTGGGCAGGCTTTCCATCTCTGGCGATTCAGTACTGTCTTCAAGAGGCAGGTCTTCGTCTGTCGGAGGTCGACCATCTCGCGGTCAACCAAGACAGTCGAGCAAATTTCCTACGAAAGCTATCGTATATAGCAAGGCGGCGACCCGATCCTAGATTTATAATTGTCAAATTAAGAAATCGTCGGATGCGAGCGGGCATTCCGGAGCTCTTGGTCCAGCATTTTCCAGGCGAAGAGTTTAGCGGCCAATTTCATAAGATCGAGCATCACCTGGCCCATCTGTATTCAGCATTTAACGTCTCTCCCTTCGAAGAAGCGAATGTTGTTTCAATTGATGGTTTCGGAGATTTCTCGAGTACGGCTTGGGGAATAGGCCGAGGCGATAGTCTATCGCTGGACGGACGCGTGTATTTTCCGCATTCGCTAGGTGCCTTTTACGAGGCGATCACTCAGTATCTCGGATTTCCCAATTACGGTGACGAGTACAAAGTCATGGGGCTCGCGCCCTATGGAGAACCCGTTTACCTGGATGCGATGCACGAGATTGTGCGTTTGTTGCCGAAAGGCCGCTTCGAGTTGAATTTGGCCTACTTCAATCATCACGAAGATCCTCAGGTTTATCGGTTCGACGGTGGGAAACCGGTAAGCCCACAAATGTTTTCTCCCAAGCTCGAGTACCTGTTGGGAGGTCCGCGGCGCGATCCTAGTGAGCAATTAGAAAAGCGCCATCACAACGTCGCACGCTCGATGCAGGCAATGTACGAAGAGGCATTTTTTCATCTTCTAACGGCGGTTCAAAAAGACTCCGGCTTGGCGAATCTAGCTCTTGCTGGAGGCTGCGCGATGAATTCGGTCGCGAACGGGAAAGTGCGGCGGCGGACCAAGTTTCAGCGCGTTTACGTTCAAGCAGCTGCGGGCGATGCTGGTGGCGCAATTGGAAGCGCCTTAGCCGCACACCACAAGCTCGGTGGGAAACGATCGTTTCTCATGGATCATGCCTACTGGGGGCCGCAATTCAGCGAAGACGAAATCACTAGCGTCATAAGCGAGCATCGGACATCGATCAGAGAGGCCGGCTGTTTATTGAAAGCTCAAGTAAATAAATCAGAGTTGTGTCAGCGGGCTGCTGCATGGATCGCTCATGGAAAAGTTGTTGGATGGTTTCAGGGGAGAATGGAGTGGGGCCCAAGAGCTCTCGGCAATCGCTCGATTTTAGGGGATCCCCGTCGCGCCGATATGAAGGCAATCCTTAATGAAAAGATCAAAAGGCGAGAGTCCTTTAGGCCCTTTGCGCCTTCCATCTTGGAGGAGGCCGTTGGCGACTGGTTTGAAGAGGAGGATGCCGTTCCCTTTATGACGCACGTATTTCAAATTCGGGAAGATAAAAGGCCAAGGATACCGGCAGTAACCCACGTTGATGGCTCCGGTCGATTACAATCTGTTTCAAAGAAAACCAATGAACCTTTTTACGCGCTGATAGAAGCGTTTCGCGAGCTGACGGGCGTTCCAATGGTTCTCAATACCTCTTTCAACGAGAACGAACCCATCGTCTGTAAACCGGCGGAAGCACTTGACTGCTTCTTGCGGACCAAAATGGACGTTTTGGTGCTCGGTAACAGTATCCTCGTTCGCCGATAAGCGGAGAGGCCTTCTCGGGCACCAGCATCCTCGATCGTGTCCCGTCGCGTGGTGTAACTGACGACAGGTCACCGCCGATTTTCTGGCGGGTCGGAAGGCATCAACTTGCCACGGCGGGCAAGCCGACGATGGGATCATCCCTCAACGGCGCGATAGTTTCCAGGGTCATTCAGCGGGCGCGTTGGACCGCCCGCGAGCATCCGAGATCACCAGCTTCACGCCGCGCAGGCGTAAGCGGTGTTCCGCGGTCACCTTCCAGATGATGATGTGATCTGCGAGTCTTCGGTTTGGTTTTAACCGCAAGGCTTAGAATGGACACAGTAGATAATGCGCGCAGGCCGCGGCGGGCGAGCTTGCGCGAGAGCGCGGTCCAGGACGACTCGGCCACTCGGCCTCGGACGGACCGATGTCCATGCCGAGAATCTCGCGCCGGCCGTCGCTGTTAATGCCGAC
>Ga0206997_10050_pt1 | contig 38856 bp, 36 predicted proteins | sample Alteio_BWMinCont_3_FD_153478 | JGI IMG/M metagenome (GOLD analysis project Ga0206997, IMG submission 153478) | Enriched cells from forest soil in Barre Woods Harvard Forest LTER site, Petersham, Massachusetts, United States -... | ecosystem: Environmental > Terrestrial > Soil > Temperate forest >...
CAAACATTATGGTTTGGCAAAGACCGTCAGCCTTTAAATATGATTTTAGATGATGGTGGCGATTTAACCAATATGGTATTTGATAAATTCCCTGAATTAGCTGCAGGAATTAAAGGTTTATCGGAAGAAACTACTACCGGTGTACACCGTTTACACGAGCGTTATAAAGCAGGCACCTTAATGTTACCAGCCATTAACGTAAACGATTCGGTTACTAAATCTAAATTTGATAATAAATACGGTTGCCGTGAGTCGTTAGTTGATGCTATCCGTCGTGCTACAGATGTTATGATGGCTGGTAAAGTAGCTGTTGTAGCAGGTTATGGCGATGTTGGTAAAGGTTCTGCTCAATCGTTATCATCTCAAGGTGTACGTGTTATTGTTACAGAAATTGACCCAATTTGTGCGCTACAAGCTGCCATGGATGGTTACCAAGTAATGAAAATGGACAATGCTGTTAAATTAGCCGACATTGTAGTTACTACTACCGGTAATAAAGATATTGTAGTTGGTCGTCATTTCGAAATGTTGAAACACAATGCTATTGTTTGTAACATTGGGCACTTTGATACTGAAATTGACATGGCTTGGTTAAATAAAACCCATGGCAAAACTAAAATTGAAATTAAACCACAGGTTGATAAATATACAGTTAATGGTAAAGACATTATTGTATTAGCTGAAGGTCGTTTAGTAAACTTAGGTTGCGCAACAGGGCACCCAAGCTTTGTAATGAGTAACTCATTTACTAACCAAACTTTAGCTCAGTTAGAGTTATGGACTAACACCGCAGCTTACGAGAAAAAAGTTTATACACTTCCTAAAATTTTAGATGAAAAAGTAGCGCGTTTACACCTTGGTAAAATTGGTGTTGAATTAGATACGTTAACTAAAGACCAAGCCGATTATATTGGCGTTAAGGTTGAAGGACCATTTAAACCAGAACTATACAGATACTAATAGTATTTGATGGTCCCGTAGCTCAGTTGGATAGAGCAACAGCCTTCTAAGCTGTGGGTCTTTGGTTCGAATCCAAACGGGATCACTTAACTAATTGATAATCAAATATTTAGTAAGTTATTTTTAATATAAGAGCTTTCAATTTTAAATTGAAAGCTCTTTTGTTTTATAATGTTTATTCAATTATTTAAACAAGCTTCAGCCTAAAAGTTAGCGTATACATATTGGATACTTGCCGTATCGTAATGCATTAAAAGGTAGATGATTAATACAACTAAAACAAGCTTAACTCCCAAATTAACTACTGCTTTATTCATTTATATACGATTTAATTTTTTTGTAGATTAAGTAACCACCATAACTTGAATGATGCTGATGATCTATGAACACTCCGGGTAGCGTTGAAATATCTGTTGCATCAATATAATTGGAATTTTCTTTTACCAGTATATCTTTAATTTTTTGTGCAGTTCTTTTATACCCACCTAAACTTTTTGCATCAAAATTTATGATAAACCTTTCGTTATATGGACCAATTATATAGGTAGCCTGTATTTTTAAATCTCGACATAAAGTAATAAACGATATAAGTTCTTTGTATCTATAATCTACCTGTTCATTTATAGGGTTGAACCAATTTTTATTTTTAAAATCGTAGCAAATGTTCCAAACCGTATCAATTTCTTCTGTATCTATTTTGCTGAACTTGTTAAAAGATGATAGGTCAACTTGCCTATCGCTAACAAAAGTTAAATTGCTTTGGTAAGTTGCTGGGTTAATTACATATTTTAAATCTTGGAAATAACTTTTCCTTATTTTTCTTAGCCAATATTCGGTAAATAACGTTGACTTTTCAATAAAATTTAATGATTTAAAATAAGCATCTACCTCTTCAAAATATTTTTTGTGCTCTAACTCAGATAAGGAAATAGACTTGCACATAGCATAATTGTTATATCTGTTCCAATACACTTTCTGAACCTTGCAAAGATCCTCTCGCCAGTACACAGGGTTAATAAAATAAATCAGCTTTAATGAGTTTGCAACTTCTTTGTTATTAAGCAGCATGGGTATATGAATTCCACATGTTCTTCCGGCTCCATATAAAACAGAAAATTTATTTTTTACGGATGAATCGTTATTTAAAAAATCGTAATAATTGCAGGTAGTTAATAAGCTTGATTCAGATGTTCCTAAACATAAATAGCCATCATTTTTTTTAATAGATTCTAAAAATTGTAGCACCTGTTTGTGGTCATTATACTTTAGGTTTTCTCCATCTAATGTAAATAGTTGCTTGTTACCAATGTTTTCAGAAAAAGGGGGGATAAAAATTGAACCTAAAATAAATAGAACAAGTAAAGCAATAAGTATAAATAACCCATTTTTGCTTAGGTAACTTGTTTTATATATTCTCGTAATAATTTTCATGTATTTAAAATATCACATAAAAAACTTCTGTTAACTGAGTGGTAGAATAGTTGAAAAAAAGCCAACCAACACTTACAAATAAAAATGTAAGTAAAATGCTTATGGAGTTAGAGAAATGGTAACTTGTTTGTAAGCTCCATATTTTATGTACAGATAAACCTATACCGTGCCATAAACCCCAGTACACAAAATTAATGGTGCTGCCATGCCACAAACCGCAAATTAAAAAAGTAGATAGATAGCTAAGTACAGAAACAAGCACCTTAGGCTTGCTTGTAAATAATTTATTGTACAAATCAATAAAGGGTTTAAAAACGTAACGCCTTAAAAAAGTAGAAAATGTTATATGCCATCTTCTCCAAAACTCGGAAATAGTATGAGATGTATATGGGTTATTAAAATTTTCGGGAGATTTTATTCCTATTAAGTAAGCTGTTCCTATAGCAATATCGCTATAACCCGAAAAATCAAGATAAATATAAACGGAGTAGATTATTAGGCTAATAAATAAAGCCGGAAGAGGAGAAAAATAAGGAACTAATTCTTTATAATTAGTAGCATATTTTATAATTAACGGAACGATACCAATTGTTTTTAAAGCACCAATAAATATTCTGGATATTCCGGCAAAAAGCAGTGCTGTTTTATACTTAACACGCTCGCTACCCAGCCAATAATGAAAATTAGTATATTGGTCTATTGGACCACAAAGAAAAGAAGGAAAGAAAAATATATAGTTTAAAAAAGTAGCAAAGTCAGATTGGTAAATAGTTTTTCTGTAAGACTCAACTAACCAATGAATGTAACGGAACAAAATATAAGAAAGCCCTATTTTTTGAACAGATAGTATAGGTGCATTAATAAATGATAAAAAACTGTGCGATAAAATTTCTTGTACTTGTGGATAATTTCGTACTGCAAATAACCCAACAACTAATGCCAGCATGGCAATAAGTAGCGATATATGATTTTTTTTTTGCAGCCACCTACCGGCTGAAAAAACTACCAAACTAATTATACCCATTACTATTAAACTATGCTCTTTTACAATACTTAATAGGATAAGTAAATTAAAACCTATAAGCAGTAAATTATTTAGAAGCCTTGACTTAATAATATATTTAAATGAATTGTAAATAAGTACAAATAGTATTATGTATATAAAATTTAAGTAACTATTAAAAAACATGTATCGTTTATGTAATCATTAATAGCCGACCATAATTTGCCTGAGTTTATTAATGCTTTTTGCAAAAATAATTACATTGGTAAGAGTGCTAATAGAGGGGACTTACTTTTAACCTTATATAACTAATCGCAATAAGGCCGTGAATTAATTAACATTTTTTTATGTTAAAGGGAGTTAAGTAAGTGTGAGGTATAAATATAAATTATGTATTGCTAAACCGAAATAAAGCGCTGTGAGGATACTTTTATCTTTTATATCTGTACATAATCATATTTTCACCTTTTATCATGCCATTATTAAATGACTTTAATTTGACTAACTTATTTGTATCAATTAAACTGATGGTAGAATTGGCAATTATGAGTGAACTATAGTTAAGAGCTAAAGCGTTATTGAGTTTTGTTTTTAGTACACTATCCGGTAAAGATGTGTCCCATAAACAATATGATAATGGTTCACTATTTTCGAGCCCAAAATACTTTTCTCCGGAATATGAACTAATTCCCGGTCGAAGTGTTCTATCGAGAATAAAAATATTCTCGTTCGGTTTTTTTACCTCTTTTATATAGTTATATACGTTTTTAGATTCGGAAAATGGATAATATAAATCCATACAATAAGCATAAATGCCATTAATAAACTGAAGTAAAAAAATAACAAAACTTACCCGTAGCCATACTGTTGGAATTTTAGGGCGTGCAATCCAATAGCAAATAACAAAAACTAAATAAAAAAAACCGTAGTACCTGGTGCCAAATACTAAGGGCAAAAAATAATACACCGGAAAAAACACTAAAATGAAAGAACAAAAAAAGATGTACGAAAATCTATCCTTTTTTAAAATAAGTATAGGAATAATAATAACTACTATTGAAAGTACATATATTGTTAGTGCTTTTAAATTAAGGGTAAGAAAATAAAAACTGTTTTCAATAGTATGATTGGGAGCATTGTAATCAGGAACATAAAAAATGCCTTTAAAGCAAACAGATATTGTTTTTAAAATTCGCTCATTAGACATATACCCAGTGGAATCATAAGCTATAAATTTATTTCCATAAGTAAGAGGAGGAATAATGGTGTAAACAGATATAAGCCACCCAACAAGTATAATAATGATAGATGCTACTATTGTTTTTTTATTTTGCCTTAATAGAGTTTCTTTTTGGATAGTTAACAGATAACTGATAACAAAAGCAGCAGATACTAATAATGAGAAAAGGTGCGTATTAGCAAGAAGAAAAATTAACACAGCCAATTTCAGCAAATCGTTTTTATTTTTTAAATATTGGTACCCTAAAGCAAAAATTAGTAGGGTGCTTAAACCGTAATTTCTACTTATAATATTGTATTCATAAAATAAAAAATATCCAAATAGTATAAATATTTTTTCCCAACGGCTTAAATTACTTCTGCAAATTATGTACCCTGTAATGCAGTTAATTAATATATGCACAAGCTGCATATAAAACACATTGGTAGAAAACCATGTAATGAAAAATAAAATGAGGTTCCAAAGCAAAGGATGCCCTTCAATTCGGCATGCTCTAATTAACCCTGCTAAACTTGTATTATCTCTTGCAAGCAAAAAGTGGTGGGCCTCATCAAGCCATATTTCGTGCTGAAGAATTCCAATAAGGCTAAGAATAAAAAATAGTAAAAGAGGCCATATATTTTTGCTTCCATAAAAATTCTTCTCAAAATTAAATTTGAAAAGCTTATGAATATTTGGGAATGCTTTTGATACTTGCAAGTGGTTCTACTTGAGAATTAATCAGCCTATTTAGAATAATCAGATTAACTTACCGTACAAATCAAAGTCGGTGGCTTCAGTAATTTTCACATTTACAAAACTACCCGGAGATAAATAAGTTTCACTATCTGCTTTTATAAGCACTTCATTATCTACATCGGCGCTATCAAATTCGGTACGACCAATAAAATACTCGCCCTCTTTTCTATCAATAATAGTTTTAAAAGTTTGGTTTATTTTTTCTTGGTTCAATTCAAATGAAATTTCTTGCTGAACTTTCATTACCGCATCAGCACGTTGTTTTTTTACTTTGGCGCTTACATCATCTTTTAATAAATGTGCATGGGTGTTTTCTTCGTGCGAGTAGGTGAAAATTCCTAATCTATCAAAACGAGTTTTACTAACCCATTCTAACATCTCCTCATGGTCTTTCTCGGTTTCGCCCGGGTAACCGGCAATCAAAGTAGTGCGCATGGCAATGCCCGGTACTTTATCTCTAATTTGGTTTACTATATCAATGGTTTTTTGTTTAGTAATTCCACGGCGCATGCTTTTTAGCATATTATCGCTAATGTGTTGCAAGGGCATATCTAAATAATTGCAAATATTTTTTTTGCGGTTCATTACATCAAATACTTCCATGGGGAACCCACTCGGAAAAGCATAATGCAAACGCATCCACTCAATTCCATCAACATCACTTAACTTATCTAATAAATTAGCCAGTTCGCGTTTTTTATAAATGTCTAAACCGTAATAGGTAAGGTCTTGTGCAATTAATAGTAATTCTTTAGTGCCTTTGGCCGCCAACGTTTCAGCACGTTTTACTAAATCTTCAATTGGCACTGACACGTGTCCGCCACGCATAAGCGGAATAGCGCAAAAAGAACATGGCCTGTCGCAACCCTCGGATATTTTTAAATAAGCGTAATGCGATGGGGTGGTCAATAAACGCTCACCTACCAACTCATGTTTATAATCTGCCTTTAAGGTTTTTAAAAGTTTGGGCAATTCTCTGGTACCAAAATAGGCATCCACATCAGGTATCTCTTTTTCTAAATCGCCTTTATAACGCTCGCTTAAACAACCGGTAACATATACTTTTTCAACATGACCTGCTTTTTTAGCATCAACATATTGTAAAATAGTATCTATGCTTTCTTGTTTGGCATTATCAACAAAACCACAGGTGTTTATAATAACTATTTGGTGGTCGTTATCTTCGCCTTCGTGCTCTACATCAAATTTATTGGCACGCAATTGCCCCATTAAAACCTCGCTATCTACAATATTTTTACTGCAACCAAGGGTTACTACATTTACTTTATTTTTTTTCAGCGATTTAGTTTTCATTTTTTTGTTGTTGCAAATGCTTGTTATAAATAAGTATGTTTTCTTGTATAAAATCTAAAATATCTTCTTTACCTATTTTCTTTTCGGCTGATGAAATAATACAATCCGGCATGTCTTCCCAGGTAAGCAGCATTTCTTTTTTAAACGCGGTTAAGTTTTTTTGCAATTCAGACTTAGAAAGTTTATCCATTTTAGTAAAAATAATACAAAACGGAATTTCGTTTTCTGCCAGCCATTGCATAAACTGTGCATCAATGGCTTGTAGTGGCAAACGTATATCTATCAGTACAAAAAGACAAACTAAGTTTTTACGTTCTAAAATATAAAACGAAATAAATTTTTCAAACTCTACCCTGTCTGTTTTAGAAACACTGGCATAACCATAGCCAGGTAAATCAACCACGTACCAAGCGTTGTTAACCAAAAAGTGATTAATGAGTTTTGTTTTGCCGGGTTTACCCGATGTATGCGCTACTTTTTTATTGCAAAGCATATTTATAAGCGATGATTTGCCTACGTTACTTCTGCCTATAAAAGCAAATTCAGGAAAATGTGTTTTCGGACATTTATTTACATCGGTGCTACTAATAGCAAAATCTGTGGAGGTAATTTGCATGATTTCTTATAATTCTTTTTTATAAGAATCGATATGGCGTTGTTTTTTAGATTCGTAAATGTCGCTAATGCAAACCATAATACCGGTTTCTTCTACACCTCCAAAATCTTTATTAATAGCGGTTCCAAAGGTTTTCATGGTGGGAGATAAATTCATATAAGCATTTACCAAGGGCGGGATATTTTCGCCTAACTCACGTACTTCTTTATTTAAAATCATATGCCCATCTTTATACGATAGGCCTTCTAAACTTTTTACAAAAGCAGCTACCCTTGCACTTCTTTTAGTAGGATAAACTACTCTTTTTACAAAAGCACCTACTCTGGTTTTTCCTCTAACTGAACGGATGGGTTTTACCATATTTTCTTTATCCGGAAAATAATGTTTCATAAAGGCAAGTATCATATCACGCGCTTCTTTATTAAAGTGAGTGTACATGGTTACTTTACCAAAAAAATAATTGCAATCGGGGTTATCAACTATAATAGCTCCTAAGCCATCCCACAGATTATCTAAAGAAAATAATCCTTTCCTAAATTGTTCGCCGGGCTGGTAGCTTGGCTGAACAAACGAACGACCTAACTCTATTGTTTGGTCTAAATAATTTTTATAAAAGGTAGGCGAAAATTTAAACAACTCGGTAGTTGCCAAATCTATTTGCCCGTTTTTATAACCCGCATCTTTACATTTTATATAACGGTAAGCGCCTACAATTTCTTTATGCTCGGGGTTCCAAACCAATAGTTGTTTGTATGGATGTGATGATACATCATACTCGTCAATATCTAAACTTTTACCAGTACCACCACCTGCATAACGAAACGTAAGTTCGCGCAAACGGCCAATTTCCATCATAGTGTAAGGCGAATTGTGATGCGTAATTACATAAATTTCGTTGTTACCATTGTTTGTTTTGCGCACAAATCTTTCAGGTGTAAGCTCATTTAAAATAAACTTACGACTTACCTTATTTATGATGGGTTGCATTAACATAAATTCAATCTCTTTTTTACAAATTTACAGTATTAAGTTACGACTTTTCTCCGTATTCCATTAAATATTCTTTAATAAATTCATCTAAATCACCATCCATAACACCCTGCACATCGCTTGTTTCGTAATCGGTACGCAAATCTTTTACCAGTTTGTATGGGTGAAACACGTAATTACGAATTTGACTGCCCCACTCAATTTTTTTCTTTCCTGCTTCTACAGCTTGTTTAGCCTCATTACGCTTACGCATTTCTATCTCATATAACTGAGAACGAAGCATTTGCATAGCCCTTTCTCTGTTACCCAATTGCGAACGCTCTATTTGGCACATTACCTGTATGCCCGTTGGTAAATGTTTTATAAGCACTTTGGTTTCTACTTTATTTACATTTTGTCCGCCTGCACCACCTGAACGTGCTGTACTAATTTCTATATCGGCGGGTGGAATGTTTATTTCAATAGTATCGTCAACAATGGGATATACGTAAACCGATGCAAATGAAGTGTGGCGTTTTGCATTGGCATCAAACGGAGATATGCGCACTAAACGATGCACTCCGTTTTCACCTTTTAAATAACCGTAAGCATAACTGCCTTCTATTTGTAAGGATACCGATTTAATGCCCGCAGCATCTCCATCCTGATGGTCGTTTTCAGATACTTTAAAGCCATTTTTTTCTGCCCACATAATGTACATGCGCATTAGCATACTGGCCCAATCGCAACTTTCGGTACCACCTGCGCCGGCGTTTATTTCTATTACACAATTAAGCACATCTTCTGTGCCACTAAGCATGTTTTTAAATTCTAAACTTTCTAATTTTTTCGATGCAATTTTAAATTGCTCCTCGGTTTCTTCAGCACTGGCTTCGCCCGCTTTATGAAATTCGTATAATGTATTTACATCATCAACTAAGCCGGTTAGCTGAGCGTAGGCAGTGGTCCAATCTTTTTTTAACTTAATGGTACGTAAAAGTTGCTCAGCTTTTTTTGAGTCGTTCCAAAAATCAGGTGCAAGCGTTTTTTCTTCTTCCTGTATTATTTCGTGAAGCTTGTTATCGATGTCAAAGATGCCTCCTCAACGCCTGTGTGCGCTCCAGAAGATCTTTCAACTGGTCTGATGTAAACATGAAGCGAAATTACGAATTAAAATTGATGATTAAGAATTTAGTTAGCAGATAAACTTGCTATACTAACCCTCGGGCTTTAAGCTCGAGATATTTATTAATAGTGTTAACCGACAGGTTTTGAGGCGCCGTATAAATGCTTTGAATGCCACAGGCAGAAAGCTCTTTTATAATTAAGCGTTTTTCTAATTCAAATTTTTCGGCAATGGTTTTGTAATAAATATCGAAGGTGCTGATTGCATTTTTTGTCAACACAGTTTTAAGCTCCGTATTTTCAAAAAATATAACCACCAATAAATGTTGCTTGGCAATTTGCTTTAAATATTTCAGTTGACGTTTTAATGAACTTAGAGATTCGAAGTTTGTAAAAAGTAACAATAAACTACGTTGATTAACGGTGCGTTTTACATGCATATATAAACGTTCAAAATCACTCTCGCTAAAGTTGGTTTGTTGGTTATACAGGGTTTCAATAATTCGCATCATTTGTGAATTTCTTCTTTCTGCGGCAATATGACTTTTTATTTCGTGGGTAAAGGTTATCAAGCCCGGTTTATCATTTTTTAAATGCGCAATGTTTGATATGACTAAGGATGCATTGATGGCATAATCTAACAAAGCCATTTGCTCAAAAGGCATTTTCATATTACGCCCCATATCAACCAAACAATAAACCGATTGCGATTTTTCATCCTGATATTTATTTACCATCAGTTTATCTCGGCGCGCGGTGGCTTTCCAGTTAACACTACGTATATCATCACCTGCGACATATTCTTTTATTTGGTCAAACTCGGAGGTTTGCCCAATGCGCCTTATTTTTTTTATGCCACCTGCAGTTAACTTGTTATGTATGGCAAGCAACTCGTACTTGCGCATTTGTATAAACGAAGGATATACAGGTAACATAACCCCTTGCTCAAACGAAAAACGTCTTTCAATTAATTTAATAGCAGATGCAACAAACACGCGAATAGCACCAAAATAATACTCGCCACGCTGTACCGGGCGAAGTGAATAGCGGATGAAATTTTCTTTACCGCTTTCTAAAATAATTCTTCTATCAAAATTTCGAATCTGAAACTGTACGGGCAATTCGTCAATTACGGTTATGTAGGTTTTAAATCCATAATTGTTTTCTACCTGAATACTAACAACGTTTTCATCTCCATTGCTGAGTTTAGCTCCTGTAATGCGCTTGGCAAGTACTCCGTTTTTATTTCTAAATAAAATAAACACATCTAACCCAAATGCAAATAAAAACAATAGCAGTAAAATATTAGCTGTGTGATAAAAAAATATATTAATAAAACCCAATAAATATACCAGCACCAACAATGCCGTTAAAGCATAGCTGCGTGTAGTAAAGTATATTTCGGGGAGTTTTAGTTTCATATTCCTGTCATTGCAACGACACACATTATCTTGGTACGTCTATTTTTTCAAGTATTTGGCTAATTACCTCGGTAACTAAAACGCCTTCCATTTCTTTTTCGGGAGTTAGGGTTATACGATGCTTAAGTATATGCGGGGTAACAAATTTTATATCATCAGGCGATATAAAATCTCTGCCTCGTAATGTAGCACAAGCTTTAGATGCATTCATAATGGCTAAAGAAGCTCTTGGCGATGCACCTAATAGAATAGATGAATGATTGCGTGTTTCGTGAACTATTTGTGCAATGTAACTCATCAGATTTTCTTCTACATGTACTTGTTTTACTGTTTGTCTTAACGAAGCAATAGTGTTGGCATTTAAAAAACTTTTTACGGTGCTGAAATCAACCGTGTTTTTATTTTGATGGAAGGTTTTTAAAATTTGTTTTTCCTCTTCCAGGTTTGGATAGGAGACTTCTATTTTAAATAAGAATCTATCTAATTGTGCTTCGGGCAGACGATAAGTGCCTTCTTGCTCAATAGGGTTTTGTGTTGCCAGCACCATAAACGGACTATCCAATATATGGGTTACGCCATCTACCGTTATTTGCCTTTCTTCCATGGCTTCAAACAATGCAGCTTGGGTTTTTGCGGGCGCACGATTTATCTCATCAGTAAGTACAATGTTCGCAAATAAAGGGCCTCGCTTAAATTCAAATTCATTAATTTTTGAATTGTAAATCATAGTTCCGGTTACATCGCTTGGCATTAAATCGGGTGTAAATTGTATGCGTTTAAAATGCGCATCAATTGTTTTTGCCAAAAGCTTTGTCATTAATGTTTTTGCCACGCCAGGTACACCTTCTAATAAAACATGACCATCAGCCAATAGTGCCATTAATAATAAATCAATAGTTTGTTGTTGCCCAACAATGTATTTGCCTATTTCATGTTTTAAGGCTTCGGTAGTTTGGTTAATGCCACTTAAATCAATTCGGGTTTCAAAATTTTCCATTTGTTAGCGTTTATTTTGTTTGTAAAAATTGTCTATTAAATTATTTAATTGTATTAAATCTTCTTCGGTTATACTATTATTTTTAAAAACGTAATTAATATTTGAAATTAATTTTTTTATTTCCACTATGTCAATGGTTGAAAGTTTAGAAATGCGTAAAGCACCTTCTTCATCTATATTTCTACCTGTAATGGAAAACTTAGCCCGCAAAAACTCAAAAAACGAATTAATTTTTTCTTCAGCAATTATTTTATGGTTTTTGCTGTTGTAATAAACGCTGCCTACTACTTCAACAAACTGTAAGGTTGTATTTTGTAAAGGCTCAACAATAGCGATAGCTTTTTGTCGGCGTTTTAAACCAAACACCATAAAAATAAGTAAGGCTACACCTGCCAAAATATAGGCAGCATACAAAGAATCGTTGCCAAAAATAAACTGAAAGTAAGAACCCTTTATTTTATTGTAACTCTTATAATATTCATCCCACCAGATTACATCGGCATCTATATAGCTAAGTGTTTTGTAAACAACTTCTCTGTTTGGGTTGTTAACTACAAAATAATTGGTATAAATATCAGGCACCGATAAAAAATAAAAATTGCCTTTGCCCCAAGGGGCTTTTATAAATAGAGGGGTAGAATCTGTACCGGCTAACAGCATAACTTTTGTTGTATCGAAAACCCTAAAATCGGCAACATCAATTGCTTTAGGATATATGTAGTTTTTGTTTGCTTTTAATGCCGGACTATAAAAATTGAGTGCCAGTTTTTTTGTGCTGTCGTTAAATAAGTTGTAGGCGTATTCGGTTTCAATTTTAAATGTATCAGCTACTAAGCCGCTAAAACTATTAGCTGCCATAAACACGGTGTTGCCTGCTTTTACAAAATCAAATAAATATTTACAATCTAATTCAGAAAATGTAAGGTTGTTATTAATAAACACATAAGCTGTTTTTTTAGTTGGCGGAATTGCAAGCACATTAAATGGAGTTTGGGTTTGTATTTCTACCTTGTTCTTAAAAATATCTTCATTTAACAAACGATAAAAAGCATTGCACCCAAACGGAATTTTATCATCTTTGGCGTAGGTTCTTCGCCAATCAACGGGCTTTGGTTGGTTATACTCTATCCACACCATTGCAGCAAACAGCAGCAACAAAATAAAATAATATTTATTGTTGCCTTTAAACATGTGTTTGCATAAATTTTTCTACTTTATTTTTATAATCTGCACAAAGCTTTTCGTTGCAATTTGTTTCACCGTACCACACGTGCTCAAATACATAACTCAAGGTTGTAAATTCTGTTTTAAGTGTTTTGTCGTTTAATTCTTGCTGATAATCTACATTTGTTTTGGCAGGTTTCCACTCAATTTTATTTTGCTTGTTTAGCCATTGTAACGATTTTAAAAAACACCAGCGTACAGCCAACCGATAATTTTGTTTTTGTATGGCTTCTGTAATAAGGACATCTATATTAAGCCCTTCTATGTTTTCAGGTAAATCAGTAAAAGCTGTATCGTTTAATTTCTTGGCATCGCGTGTAAGCAAACCTATAAATTTAGATTTCCATAAAATATAAATCAGCCCCAGTATAAAAGCTGTTACAAAAGTGTACTTGAGTATGTTGTATGATGAGCTCGGAGCTTTATCTATCGATTTCCCCAATAATCTTAATAGCCATTCTAAAAAGGCATCCCACCAACTTTTAGATTCCTTGGCATCTTTTTGATAGATGAAATCTTTATCGGCAAAAACTTCTTTTTCTTTCTCTACAGATGCTTTCTTTATACTATGATTTGTACTTGTATCATAAACAACTACTTTTTTCTCAACCGAAAAAAGAGTTACAGAACAACAAAAAAGAAGTATAAATAAAAAATATCTCACCTTAGTTTAACGTATCTATTCGGTTCATTAAAGAAGTGCCCTCGTGGCTTTCTTCTTGACTATAAAAATTAAACACGCAAAAACAAGTTAGTATAGGGCTGATGATAAGCATTCGGCCAAGCATGGATATTGCTGAGAAAATTATATAGATTAAAGTGTGATTGGCAGCAAAAGTGTTTACACCTCTTGTAAAACCATTTATAAAACCTTGCATAACAGATGGCAAATTAAAAAGTAAATACAACATGCTTAAAGAAGCCAATGCACAAAATATAAAAAGCCATGTTTTCCAAAAATTACCACGCATATATTTTAAGGCTTTGCCAATGGCTTCGGTAATTAAAATTTCATCGCGTATAACTATAAAATTTGCTACAGTAATTACATAAATTAATGGAGGGGAAAGAATTAACCCGGCTATAATTAATAAAAACATTAAAACAATATTTAAGCCAGGAACTGAAAACAAAAGAAAAAACACACCTACAAAAGCCAGTGCAACAACTCCCATTATAATAGCAAATAAAAGCAGGTTGTAAAACAAGCGCCAACAAGCGGCTGCCAGTAATTGAGAAATACTGCTACGTTGCATGGGTAATTCTTCGGGTTTTGCTTTATCGTATAAGGTAAAGTATAAAGCAATGCTGGCATTGGTAACTAATGTAGTCAGTAAAAAAATTAAAACAAAAAGTAGTGTGGTTGAAATAGAACTGCCTAAAAATAGATTACTATTTCTAAAATTGCCTGATAGCATATTTGATTCGGTTATTTTTTCTGCAATAAATTGCAAATAGCCCATTAGTAAACCAGTAAGTATAACAAATGGACCAGACAGAAAAAGAAGTGTACCAAAAAACGATTTAAAGTTTACACGCAAAAAAGCAACGCTGTCGTTAAACAAGGTGCCAAAATCGCGGGCTTTACGTAATTCAATTTTTTCCATCGGTAGTAATTTTGGTAGTTAATTTTTTCGAAATATATATGGGATACAATACAAAATAACCTATAACACAAGTAAGCGAACCTAAAATAATAAACAAGCTAAGCCACAAGGGCATATTAGTGTAACGGGTTACAAAACTTTCTAAAAAACCTGCTACAATAAAAACAGGTACAATGCCTACAATAATTTTTAAACTGTTTTTTGCACCCATTTTTAGCGACTCTATACGTTTGTAGGTGCCGGGATATAAAATACTATTACCCATTACAAAACCTGCTGCGCCCGCAATAATAATGGCCGATATTTCGAAAGTGCCATGTATCCAAACAACTAATAAAGATTTAGCGAATAAATTATATTTCCAAAAAAAGCCCTGAAAAGCTCCCAGCATAATGCCGTTTCTAAATAATTGAAAGGCTGTACCGAACGAAAATAAAAGTCCCATTACAAATACCATAAACGATACAAAAATGTTGTTTATCGTTATGCGTAAAAACATACTGGTTTGCTCATCTTCGCCATAAATGCCCAAGGGGTTTCCTTTTCTTATACGTTCAATGGTAGCATCTACATAACCATCGCCTAACACAAAGCGTACAAAGTTTTCGTCATAAATTTCAGATATGAAACCAAGCAAGGCAAAAATTGCAAAAATGAAAAATGATAGCAGTAATTGCTTTCTATATTTAAACATTATTAAAGGTACTTCTGTTTTCCAAAAAGTAATAAACCTGCCTCTGTTTTCTTTTTTATTTTTATAAATTTCCTGATGTACTCGTGCTGCTAAGCCATTAAGATATTGTGTGGTTTTTGAGGTTGGGTAATGGGTACGGGCGTAACTTAAATCATCGGTTACTTCAATAAACAAACCGGCCAGCTTTTGTGGATTGGCATTTTTTTCGTTCAGCAGTTTTTCAAAATCCTGCCATTTGCCTGCTTGCTCTTTTAAAAAGGTAATTTCTCTCACAAAATAATTCTATTGCTAATATGGCAATTTTTTGCATAATTTGTTACACAATTTTACTGTTTGGAACCTGTTGTTATAAACACCTCGCAAAATGTAGTTATAGACTACGAACCCGCCGGACTCGGAAACAGAATGCTGGCTGGTATTTTAGACCTTTTATTTAAAGTAGGCTTTATAATTACATTAAGTATTTTATTTGGCTTTTTTGCTTTTTTTACGGATAGGTCGAGCAGTACAACATCTTTAGTTATTTATTACCTGATGTTTTTATTGCCCTATATTTTTTACGATTTTTTGTTCGAGGTTTTTATGCATGGGCAAACCATTGGCAAAAAAATAATGAAAATAAAAGTAGTTAAGTTAGATGGCACACAACCCTCAGTAGGTTCTTATTTATTGCGCTGGCTTATACGTTTGTTAGAAATTGATATGTGCGAGGGTTTAATTGCCATAGTGTGTATAGCATCAAGTAAAAACTCGCAACGCCTTGGTGATATGGCTGCCGGAACCACCGTTATACGTGTTAAACCTGCCGTAACTTTACAGGATACGATTTTACAACAAGAACAACATCAAAACTATAAACCTGTATTTAAAGAGGTTGCCTTATTAAACGATGCCGATATACAATTGGTGAAAGATGTGTATGATTTTTATACCCAAACAAGCCATACGGATTCGCTTACGAAACTGGCAGCTAAAATAAAAAGTAAAATAGGCGTAGTAACTACTATAAAAGATGCCGAATTTATAGCCACAGTGTTAAAAGATTATAATCATTACCAATTAGAAAAATAGTTGTAAGGTTTTGGCGTAACTTTCGTCTATAGATTAAATAGAAGCCATGAAAAAGTTAATCCTGTCTGGTATGTTTATTGCTACATTTATAGCAGCAAGCTGTCAGCAACAACCAACAAACCCTATAAACATGAACAACGATAAAGTAAATAAAACCGAGGCTGAGTGGAAAAAAGAACTAACACCCGACCAATATTATGTGCTTAGAGAAAAGGGTACCGAGCCTGCTTTTACAGGTGAGTACACCAATAATTTTGCAAAAGGCAAATATGTTTGCGGAGCTTGTGGTTACGAATTATTTACATCAGATATGAAATTTGAAAGCCATTGTGGTTGGCCAAGCTTTGATAAAGAAGTGGGCATTGGCGACCATGTTATTAAGAAAAAAGACTTATCGTTTGGAATGGTGCGCACCGAAATTATGTGCGCGCGTTGCGGTGGACATTTAGGGCATATTTTTGATGATGGGCCAACACCAACCGGGCAACGTTATTGTGTAAACTCGCTATCTATTAAGTTTATACCCGATACCACTAAGTAAGCTAATTTATTTTCTGCCCCAGGCTATAAATATTGCTAACACTATGCAGAATATATTAAAGCCTATTACCGAAGCTTCGCCACGCGAAACATGAAATATAATAGCGCAAACCATTAAGGCTACAGAACCTATGGCAGCCCACTTGGTTAACTGTGGTTTAATGTTAAGCGCAGCAGGTAAAATTAAACCTACGGCTCCTAATAAATCTATTACACCTAATAACCTAACCATAATTGATGAAACTTGGCCTGTCCATGGCATCATAGCCGAAACTTTTTCTATAGGCATAAATTTAAGTGCCGTACCCATTAATAGAGAAAGCGCTAATAAAATTTGAGCTGCCCAAAGCGTACTATTTAATGCTTTAGATAGTTTTGCTTGTTCTGTCATGTTGCTTGTTTTGTATTACAAAAGTAATGACATTAGTTTACCTGGCATCTTTATTCTTCTTGCAATGTAAATTCTTTTAACCGTTTTTTTGTTAAAACCGACCATTTAAGAAAAAAACTGTACCACTTAAAAAGTTGAGATAAAAATCGTGCGTTAGTAGGCTAACTTTGGTCTAATACAAAAACTATCGTATGAAAAAACAACTATTTTTAATACTAAGTCTACCGCTTTTTTGTTTTTGCCAAACCACCGCTATTAAAAACGATTTGCAAAAAGATGATTTATTAGGCAATGTTAAACGAATAAGTCAAGGATGTTATGAAGCCCAGGAAAAATTTGGCGAAATAATTCAGGGCAATAGAAAAAATTCAGATAAAGAGAATTATCTGAAAATATACAACGAGAAAGGAAATAAAATCGAATGGTTTATTTATGTATCGGGAGGAGAGAAATATCAAAAACACGTATATAAATATATTGATTCGTTAGGTAAAATGGAAGATAACCTTTATAGACCTGACGGTAGTTTAGATTGGAAATATATTTACAAATACGATGATAAAGGAAACCAAACCGAAGAAAACTGGTACGCACCCAATGGTAGTTTGTGTAGAAACGGAAGTTATAAATATGATGATAAAGGTAATTTAGTTGAGGCAAAATACTATAATGTCGATGGTAATTTAGAGTGTAAATACATATATAAATATGATAATGCCTCAAACAGAAACGAAGAAACTAAATATAATGCGTCGGATTATATACTTTTAAAACGCTCGTATAAATACAATGATAAAAAAGATTTGATTGAAAGTACCGAATACAAAACAAACGGCAGATTAAAGTTGAACACTGTATTTCAATATAATGATAAGGGAAATGTAATTGAAAAAAATGAATATAAACCTGATGGTAATTTAGAAAACAGAAAAACCTATATGTATGAGTACGACAAAACCGGTAACTGGGTTAAAAAAACATGTAAAGAAGGCAAAGAGTGTACTATGCTTATAAGAGAAATAGAATATTACTAAAAATAATATTAAACAGGTTTTATAGGCACCCAAATTTCTTCTTCCGAATCAGGGCTATTGTTTTTGTATTTCTCGCCCAGTATTTCAAAATGAGGTCTGTCATCTACCACATAACCTGAATTTGGTATCCATGTTTTAAAAATATATTCAAATGGCGCAGGTGAGCTTGCAGGCCCTTTGTATAAAAACACAGCGTAAAGTCCGCCTTTTAAAATAAAACTTTCCATTCCATCGGGTACTGTATTAAAATCTGTTACTTCAATAGTTGCCCATTTTTCGAACTCTTTATTTGGATTAAAATTTTCGTAAAACAAAGGCGGATATATTTGCATCGAATAAAGGTCAGTATCAATATTATTTTTTATTTCTTTTCTACGAGGCATAAAACTCTTCCACATTTCAACCGTTTTGTTATTAGCAAAAGTGGTTACTATGCACGTGCCTATTAATTTCTTTTCTGATAAGGTTTCTATTCTATGTTCCATTTTATTTGCTAAATTTAGCTATCAAAATGTTTGTTATGCAAAAAAAGAAATTAATTAAACGTATACTATTATTAGTTGTAGTAGTGGCATTGGGTTATGGGGTTAATTACTGCCGTAAATCTTTCCCTATAATAAGTGGCTATGGCGCTAAAAATATGTGTTCGGCTATTTTTGTAGCACACCGTAACGAGCAACAAGTACGCGAGCAAGAACTTGGTTTTGCTGCTATGAAACTGGGTACGTTTACGGTAGATTATAAAGACTCTTCGGTAACAGGTTCGGTATTTGGTTTTTGTAAGTATAAAGCCATTTACCGCAAGGGCTTAGGAGCAACTTTGGTTAGCGAAATGCCCGAAGATGAATTGCGTAAGCAAGATTTTAATTTGGCGCAAGCACCCACTATAAACCAAGATACGGTTGCATGGCCTATGGGCAATAAAATTACCGATAGCATTCCTGCAGCGGTAAACCAAATAAAATTAATGGAAGCTGTAAATAATATTTTTAAAGAAGCCGATACCGCTAAACCAATTCGCACCCGTGCCGTACTAGTTTTGTATGATGGTAAAATTGTGGCAGAACAATATGCGTCCGGCTTTACAAGAGATACTAAATTATTGGGTTGGAGCATGACTAAAAGTGTAACCGGCGCTTTAGTAGGCATATTGGTACGAGATGGTAAATTAAATATAAACAACCCTGCACCAGTGCCTGAGTGGATTAGTGATACCGACCCACGCCATGCTATTACTACGAAAGATTTATTGCAGCAAAGCAGCGGTTTAGATTTTGAAGAAAATTATGCTAAAAGTTGCGATGCTACTAAAATGCTTTTTCAGCGGGCTGATATGGGGGGGTACACAGCTGCCCATCCTTTAAAAGATAAACCAGGCACGGTGTTTTATTACTCAAGTGGCAACAGCAATATTTTATCGCGTATGGTTAGGCAAACTGTTGGCGATAATGCCTATTATAAATTTGTGTACGATAGTTTGTTTTATAAACTGGGCATGTATAGCGCGGTTATGGAACCTGATGAATCGGGTACTTTTGTAGGTTCATCGTACATGTATGCTACCGCCAGAGATTGGGCTCGTTTTGGTTTACTTTACTACAATAAAGGTTTATACAATGGTCAGCGCATTTTAACTGAAGATTGGGTTACACAAACTTCGGTACCTGCTCCCGCTTCTGATAAAAAAGAATATGGCTACCAGTTTTGGTTAAATGCCAGTGAAAAAGAAAGAGAGTGCCCAAGCGCGCCAACCGATATGTATTATGCCGATGGGTACGAAGGGCAACGTGTTTTTGTTATTCCATCAAAAAAATTAGTGGTGGTGCGTTTGGGTTTAACGCAGCATCATAACTTTAATCAGGATGCGTTTTTAAAATCTGTTATAGAAGCAATAAACTAATTACCTTCATGTCATTGCGAACGAAGTGAAGCAATCTCGTCAAACTTAGAAGATTGCTTCGTCGTTCCTCCTCGCAATGACAAACCAAGAACTTAATTGCCCTCAACCAATTTTTTTATCTGCACTAAAATGGGGTTCCAGCCATCACCGTTATTAGATACATCTTTATAACGTTTTTCACCTTCGGCGGCACCTTCAAAGCCATCTTGTAAAACGGTTAAAGTAGTTTTTCCGTTATGTTCGTTAAGCTGGTAGGTTACGTTTAAATGGTTTTCGGGTGTTTGTGGGTAAGCAGCAAATGGGTCTATTACGGTATATTTAAAAAGTGTATGCGGTTTGTTTTCTAAAATAGTGCCTGTAACGGGTATAAGCTCCTTGCCTTCGTGCATCATTCGCCATGCAAGGGTGCTGCCCACTTTCCAGTCAGATACCGTTTCGCAACCAAACATATAAACCTTGGTTTTGGCAGGGTTTACCAAAGCATCCCAAACCTGGGTGGCAGGGGCGTTAATTTCTATACTATTTTTTACAACTAATTTTGTTTCCATTTTTTTGGTTTTGTGGCAACAAATATAACCTAACAAGGTTATAAAATCATTAACAAAGGCGTGTTTTTGGCAGCCGAAAAAAAAGTATTTTTACACTCTTTAAAACAGCCATGCAACCATTACACATTTATAACACTCTAACCCGCAAAAAAGAATTATTTAAACCCATTAATGCTCCTTTAGTGGGCATGTATGTTTGCGGGCCAACCCTTTATAGCGATGTGCACATAGGCAACTGCCGCACCTTTACATCTTTCGATATTATGTACCGTTATTTAACGCATATTGGCTACAAAGTGCGTTATGTGCGCAACATTACCGATGTAGGGCATTTAGAAGATGAAGTTGCCGGCGTGGGCGAAGACCGCATTGGCAAACAAGCACGCTTAAAGCAACTTGAACCTATGGAAATTGTACAACGTTATTCGTTTGGTTTTCGTGAGGTGATGGCATTGCTTAATAATTGTCCGCCAAGCATAGAGCCTACAGCATCTGGCCATATACCTGAGCAGATTGAAATGACTCAAAAAATTATTGAGCAAGGTTATGCTTACGAAAAAGATGGCAACGTTTATTTTGATGTAGAAAAATTTGCTAAAACACATAACTATGGCATTCTTTCTGGCAGAAATTTGGATGACCAATTAGAAAACACGCGCGAGCTTGATGGGCAGGAAGAAAAAAAAGGCCGTTTAGATTTTGCCCTTTGGAAAAAAGCGAAACCTGAACACATTATGCGCTGGAACTCGCCTTGGGGAGTTGGTTTCCCTGGTTGGCACATTGAGTGCTCGGCTATGAGTCAAAAATATTTAGGCGCAACGTTTGACATACATGGTGGTGGCATGGATTTAATTCCTACTCATCATACGAACGAAGTGGCGCAAAGTGTAGGTTGCTGTGGCGCTGCGCCGGTTAATTACTGGGTGCACACTAACATGCTTACGCTTAACGGACAAAAAATGTCGCGCTCGTTAGGCAATGTTTTTTTACCGGTAGAATTATTTAGCGGTATGAAACTTGCAGCCGATTCGCCAAGTGCTACACCATCGCAAGCCAAGTTAGATGGTAAACACCCGCTTTTCGAAAAAGCTTATAACCCAATGGTGGTTCGCTTTTTTATGATGCAAACACATTACTCAAGCACACTTGATTTTTCTAATGAAGCATTACAGGCATCTGAAAAAGGCTATAACCGTTTAGTAGAAAGTTATAGTACGTTGGATAAATTAACACCTTCGGCAACTTCATCAGTTGATATTAAGAAAATTCAGGAAGCATGTTACGCAGCTATGAATGATGATTTTAACACGCCTATTTTACTTTCTCAGTTATTTGAGTGTGTCCGTATCATCAATTCAGCCAACGATAAAAAAGAAACGCTTACAGCTGATGACATTACTTTGCTTAAAAAAATCTACAACGATTTTATTGTAGATGTTATGGGCATAAAACGTGAAGAGCAAAATGGCAAAAGTGCCGAAGCGTTGAATAATGTGATGAACCTGGTAATTGATTTGCGCAAAAAAGTAAAAGATAATAAAGACTACGCCACATCTGATGAAATTCGCAATCGCTTGCAAGAAAGTGGCATTCAAATAAAAGATGGCAAAGAAGGCGCCACCTGGACAATTAATTAAACCGATGATGAAAAATAAATTTTTATTGCTTGCATCTTGTATTTTGTATTTGGCATCGTGTACCAATACCGAAACAAAAAAAGAAGAAACAAAACAACCCGAAGCAAAAACAGTTGAACCGGAACACGTAACTGCTCCAGCGTTTAATCAGGACTCTGCTTTTTCTTTTATTAAAGTTCAGGCAGATATGGGGCCGCGCGAACCGGGCAGCAAAGCCCATGAAAAGGCGGTAGCTTATTTTGAGAAAAAATTTAAAGAATATGGTGCTGATGTTATAGTTCAAAAAGCAACTGTAACCACGTTTGACCAAAAAAAGTGGTTATCAAAAAATATCATAGCTTCTTTTAACCCCGAAAACACCTCGCGTGTTATGTTATGCGCTCATTGGGATTCTCGTCCGTTTTGCGATGAGGATAGCAATAAGGCAAATGCTAAAAAACCTTGTCCGGGTGTTAATGATGGTGCGAGCGGTGCAGGCATTTTAATAGAGGTTGCACGCATTTTGGCTCAACAAAAACCAAACATTGGTATCGATATTATGTTGTGGGACATGGAAGATTATGGAAAAGGTAGGGTTGAAAATGCAAACGAAATGGAAGACGATTGGGGCTTAGGTTCGCAGTACTGGAGCAAAAACCCACATAAAGATGGTTACACGGCCAAGTTTGGAATTTTGTTAGATTTAGTAGGGACAAAAGATGTAGTGTTTCCAAAAGAGCAGGGGTCTGTTTTTTATGCTTCAAACTTTGTAAATAAAATTTGGAGTACAGCCAACAATTTAGGTTACAGCAATTATTTTATTCAAAAACAAACTACTTATCCAATTACGGATGACCATGTATATGTAAATAAATTTGCCGGAATCCCTTGTGTTGACATTATAGGATACGACGTTAATAAAAGTCAATTTTTCCCTGAACACCACACCCTTGCCGATGATATAAAACTGATTGATAAAACTACGCTGAAAGTAGTTGGACAAACTGTTTTAGAAGTAATTTATAACGAACAACCCTAATGCAAAAACTAACCATTTCTTTATTTAAACAACTGGCTTTACTGGTTGCTTTAATTGTTACCAGTAGTTATTTATTTATTGGTACACCAAACGGAAACACCTTGTTTCTCTTGCAAATAGGGTTGGGTGTTTTGTATCTGTTTTTTTCGGTTGCGGAGTTTTCTACCAAGCTGGCAAAAATGAACTTGCCTTTCGATCGTTTTTTTTATCTGCCTTATAATGTGATTTCTCACAAGCTAATTCGTTTAGGTGCTTTTGCTATTGCAGGTGGTGTGCTTTGGATTTCTTCTTCGGGCTTAATGTTTTTAGCGGCTTTATTATTTATGATAATTGTTGCCGATTTATTGGTTTTTATATTGAAAATAAAACAACGTGTTTATTACATAAGTCTGTTTGCTAATTACGTGCTTGTTTCGTTAGAGGGCGAACAAAAAATATTTGCCTCGCAAATAGATAGTGTAGAGTATCGTTACGATATTTTTTACCTGAAACTAAAAGACAAAAAAACGGTAGCCTTAGAAACCGACCGCTTGGCTGAAGGTCAAAAACAAATTTTTACCGAGAAATTTGTGCAATGGGTGCTGCGTAATCAACTTGAATTTACCGCAGAGGCAAAAACAAAACTTCAGGGTTTATTGCAATAGTAGGTCATGAAAAAACTTTTTTTATTGCTTTTTATAGGGTGCTTGCATATTGCCCTGGGGCAGCAAAGTTGCTATGATAAAGCTAATGAGTACAGATACGGCAAATTTAATTTCGATTCTATTTTTGATAGAATAAGGCAGGCCCAAAAAATGATTGTAGGTTGCCAAATGCCTAACGATTCTTTTACAACTATACAGGGAGTAAAAAAATATGTAGCAAATTATAAAGGCAAACCCCTGGTTATGAACTTTTGGTACTTGCATTGTCCGCCTTGTATAAATGAAATTCCATCATTTGCCGAACTCGATAAAAAATACGGCAATAAGATAAATATGGTAGCCATATCGCAAGATCCAAAACAACAAGTGCAAGCGTTTTTAAGCAAACATGTTTTCAAAGCCGAAATAGCCGCAGATGAGCAGACTTTTATTGATAGATATAATTTAGGAAGTGGTTATCCGTTTACATTAATTATAGATCAATTTGGTAAAATAGTACATGTAATTTTTGAGGGAAGAGAAACCCCCGATGCTCAAATGGATTTATACAAAGAGGTTTATCCGCTTATAGATGCCATGTTAGCTAATAAGAAAAATTAACGGTCATTAAAGGCGTTAGTTCAGTATAAATTGTAATTTTAAATCATGCAAATAGTTTTACTACTTATAGGAATTGTTGTAGGTGTTGTTATTGGCTTTTTAGTAGGCAAGCAAAAAACACCAGACAATGTTATAGATACATCTGATTTCGATAAAAAAATAACAGCTTTAGAGACCGATAAACTTCTTTTGAAAAAAGATGTTGAACATGCTGCGAGCGAAAAAGAAAATCTGCGCAAAGAATTTGAAAATAAAAAGACAGAATTGCTAAAAGAAAAAGAGACTGTTTTAAACGATCTAAGTACCGAGCGTAATAACTTAAGCGCTGCCAATGCCCGCTTAGCTAAGGCGGAAGAAGCCTTTAAAAATCAGGATGAAAAATTAAAAACTCAAAAAGCGGAGCTGGAAGAAATTCAGAAAAAACTAACCAGCGAGTTTGAAAATATTGCCAATAAAATATTGGACGAAAAATCTAAAAAGTTTACTGATCAAAATAAAACCAACTTAGATATAATTCTAAATCCGTTAAAAGAGCGCATTAAAGATTTTGAAGATAAGGTTGATAAAACCTACAAAGCAGAATCTGCCGAACGTATTACGCTGAAAACAGAAATAAAACAACTGGTTGAGTTAAATAAGCAAGTTAGCGATGATGCCAATAACCTGAGCAAAGCCCTTAAAGGCGATAATAAAACTCAGGGTAATTGGGGTGAGGTTATTTTAGAAAAAATATTAGAGGGTAGTGGTTTAAGTAAAGAGCGGGGCGAATATAAAACGCAAGTTACACTTACTAATGCTAAGGGAGAAACTATAAGGCCGGATGCAATTATTTATTTACCTGATAATAAACATATTATAGTAGATTCTAAAGTGTCTTTAGTAGCTTATCAAAACTATGTGGCAGCCAATACGGATGAACAACGTACTCAGTTTTTAAAAGAACATACTGCATCCATAAAATCACATATAAAAGGATTAGAAGATAAGCAGTATGCAAGTTCAGGAGCATTAAATACAGTCGATTTTGTGTTACTGTTTATTCCTATCGAATCTTCTTTTGGCATTGCGGTGCAGGCCGACCAAGAATTATTTTCATACGCTTGGGGGAGAAAAATAGTGGTGGTTTCTCCATCTACTTTATTAGCGACGTTACGTACTATTTCTGCTATTTGGAAACAAGAATTGCAAACAAAAAATGCTGAGGAAATTGCCCGGCAAAGTGGAGCTCTATATGATAAATTTGTTGCTTTCATTGAAGATCTTCAAAAGATTGATAATGGAATAAATCAAACGCGAAAAGCATATGACGAAGCTTTCAAGAAATTAAAAGAAGGGAATGGTAATTTAATTTCTCGTGCGCAAAAAATTGAAAAACTTGGCATAAAAGTTAACAAACCCTTGCCTCGAAATTTAATAGATGATGATAATCAACAGGCATCAATTGGTAATGAGTAGTAAATTATATATTACGTTACTTGGTTTGCTGCTTGTTTTGTTTTCATGCAACAGTAGTAAACCCCAAAAGCGTGATAGAGAAAGAGAGCAAAATAAAACGTATAGTAAAGATGCAGCTAACGATTTAAAGGTTGATATGTTTCTATTTCATGCCGATAGTATAAACTCACAATTATATTATAGCATAAATAACAGTCAGCTTATTTATAAAAAAACCGATTCTACCAATAATTTTTCGGCACGTGTAAAAGTGTTTTACAAATTTTTACCTTATGCCGATGCCAAAGTTTTTTTCGATTCATCTACCGTTTATATTACGGATAAAGTTGCGGGAGAGCCTCAGGCTAAAACTATTGCTGGCTATATTCCTTTAAAAATAAATGTGGCACAAACCTCCTATATAGAGCTTGATATAAGCGATGTAAACGGTAAACGTCATCAAACGCATTTTATTAAATGCGAAAAGCAAGACCCTTACGCCCAACAGAGCTATATTTTAATGGGTAATAATAAACAAGTATTCTTTTCTAATAAAATTGAAAAAGGAAACAGCATAAACTTGTACAACACGCGTGTAACTTTTAGTAAAGCCCGTGTAGATTTTTTTGCCAACGATTATTCGTTACCGCCTCCACCTTTTAGTCAAAGAGAACCGCTGCCTTATCCTTCCACACCCGATTCTACTTTTTATATAAGCACCAATAACGGGCACAGTATTCCTTTACAAATAACACGACAAGGCATTTATTTTATCAGATTAGATACTGCCACAAGTGGTTGCATGATTATGGGTGTTGAACCACATTTTCCTAAGGTGTTATCGCATGAGCAAATGATTGCCGCTACTCGTTTTATTATGAATAAAGATGAGTATCAAAAAATAGCAAGCGCTAATGATAAAGAAGCGGCTATTAATAATTTTTGGCTTACGCTGGGCGCAGGAGAAGACAGAGCCAAAGAATTAATAAAACGTTATTATAACCGTGTACAGGATGCTAATACATTTTTTACCTCGCACATAGAAGGTTGGAAAACCGATATGGGCATGATATATATAGTTTTTGGTCCGCCTAACAAAACCTACAAAACCAAACAAATGGAAACATGGGTGTACGGTAACGAGGGTACACCAAATTCGGCAACATTTAAGTTCGATAAAATAAATAACCCTTTTTCTGAAAATAATTTCAGACTTATTAGAAGTCAAAATTACCAATATGCCTGGACCGTGGCCGTAAGCAACTGGCGAGATGGGCATGTATATTTAGATGCCAAATAGGTTTGGGCAGTAGTTGTAAACAATCCGCAAAATATCGGTTAGCAACATTTGCAAAGCCGCGCTTTTTAATCACGGCTTTTTTTATCTACTGATTTTACTAAACCGTATCTTTGTGCCCATCATGAAAATTTTATTAGCGTATTTAAAAAATTACAAGGGCATTGTTGTTTTGGCACTGCTATTAGCAGCTATAAACCAATGTTTCTCCATGTTAGACCCCTACATTTACGGAAAAATATTAAACAGATTTGGTGTAGGCCACGAAACTTATAAGAGCGATACCGCTCGTTTTATTCGGGATATAATTCCGTATCTGTTGGGTGTTATTTCAGTAGCCATGGTATCCCGTATTGCCAAAAACTTTCAAGATTATTATACCAGTGTAATCATTCAGCGTACCGGGGCACAATTGTATCAGGATGGAATTAAACGTTCGTTAGATTTACCTTTTCAGGAATTTGAAGACCAACGCAGCGGCGAAACCTTAGGCAAACTGCAAAAAGTCCGTACCGATTGCGAAAAATTTATCACTTCTTTTATCAGCGTAATTTTCCAAACATTGGTTGGTTTTACGTTTGTGCTAATTTTTGCTATGCAAGCCAATTGGATGATAGCTCCTGTGTTTTTTGTAACAGCGCCTATACTGGCATTTATTAGTAACCTGTTAAGCAAAAAAATAAAAACCATTTCTAAAAAAATTGTGGGTGAAACAACGGCGCTGGCAGGTTCAACAACCGAATCGTTACGTAATGTAGAGTTGGTAAAAAGCTTGGGCTTAACCACATCAGAAATAGGACGCTTAAACACCATTACTACTAAAATATTAGGGCTCGAATTAAAAAAAGTACGCTATATACGCAGCCTGAGTTTTGTTCAAGGCACCGTAGTAAACTTTTTACGTACAACACTTGTTTTTGTATTGTACTATTTAGTTTTTAAAAACTCTATAAATGTAGGCCAGTTATTAACCCTAACTTTTTATTCGTTCTTTATATTTAATCCTCTACAGGAATTGGGTAACATAGTAGCATCGTACAGAGAAGTACAAGCATCGCTTGCTAATTTTGAAAAACTGATGAACACGCCCGTTGAAGTAAAACCTGCAAACCCGGCTAAGTTAGGTGCTATAGAAACGTTGGCCTTTAACGATGTATCGTTTAAACACCGCACAGCTAACACGAGTGCGGTAGAAAATATTTCATTTACCATTAATAAAGGAGAAACGATTGCCTTTGTTGGTCCTTCCGGCTCAGGTAAAACAACACTGGTTAAATTGTTGGTGGGTTTGTATCATCCTGTAATGGGTACTATTTTATATAACAATAAAAAAGCAAGCGATATTAATTTAGATGAGTTGCGTGTGCAACTGGGTTTTGTATCGCAAGACACGCAACTGTTTTCAGGCACTATAAAAGAAAATTTGTTGTTTGTAAAACCCGATGCAACCGATGAAGAGTGTATGACGGCTTTGCACAAAGCGGCTTGCAATAATTTGTTATTGCGTGCCGATAAAGGATTAGATACCGTAATAGGCGAGGGGGGCATTAAAATATCGGGTGGAGAAAAACAACGCCTTTCTATTGCGCGTGCTTTGTTGCGTAATCCTAAACTACTGATTTTTGATGAAGCTACCTCTGCCTTAGATTCGTTAACTGAAGTAGAAATTACTGAAACCATTCGCGATATATCGGGTAAAAAAGAACAGATAACCGTGATGATAGCACACCGTTTATCAACCATTATGAATGCCGACAAAATTTATGTGTTAGAGCGTGGTAAAATTATTGAAGAAGGTCAGCATAACTATTTACTTGAGCTGAAAGGTCTGTATTATGCTATGTGGCGTCAACAGGTGGGCGAGCGTAAAAAAGAAGCCGTTGCCGCACCAAAAATTCCATAGGAGCATATAAACGAGGGTGGACGGTTTCTTATACCAAGCACAATAGTTTACTTTTGTTGTAATATTTTACCTGTGCATTTATTTTTTCAATTAGTAAAAGAAAGTATTTTGTTTGCCTCGCAATCGTTGCTGGCAAATAAGCTGCGTACTTTTTTATCGCTGCTTGGCATTACAATTGGAATATTTGCCATCATCACAGTTTTTACCGTTACCGATAGTTTAGAAAATAATATTAGAGGCAGCATAGAATCACTGGGTAATAATGTAGTTATTGTAGAAAAATGGCCCTGGGCTTTCGGTGGCGATTATCCGTGGTGGAAATATATGTTGCGCCCAACTGCCAGTGTAGATGATTTAGAGGCTATACTTCAAAACTCTAAAACAGCAGATGCAGCAGCATTTAGAGTTGATACAAAAAAGCGTATACAATATTTCAGTAACTCCGTTGAAAATGTAACTATATCAGGTGTATCGGCTGATTATAATTTAGTATCTAATTTCGAAATAGAGCAGGGCAGGTACTTTACCCAACTGGAATCTGACAACGCAAAAAATGTAATTATACTGGGCAACACAGTGCAACAAGGGCTTTTTTCTTCAGGAGAAAACTCATTAGGAAAAGATGTAAAATTATTTGGCAGAAAGTTCACTGTTATTGGAGTTATAAAAAAGCAAGGCGAAAGCATGATAGGTAACAGCATGGATAACCAGGTGATGATACCGCTAAACTTTATCCGCAATATTTTAGATGTACGTGCCGAAAGCAATGAACCTTATATTGCCGTTAAAGCAAAAGCAGGTGTAAGTAATGAGCAATTAAAAGATGAACTTACGGGCATTTTACGTGCCGAACGAAGATTGCAACCCGGCACCGAAGATAGTTTTGCTTTAAACGAAACCAGTGTGTTAAGCAAAGGCTTTGATGGTTTGTTTGATGTTATTGGCACCGTAGGTTGGATAATTGGAGGCTTTTCTATTTTAGTTGGTGGTTTTGGTATAGCTAATATTATGTTTGTATCGGTTAAGGAGCGAACCAACTTAATTGGTATACAAAAATCGTTAGGCGCAAAAAATTATTTTATACTGTTTCAATTTTTAAGCGAGGCTATTTTTCTTTCTCTCATTGGTGGTTTGTTGGGCTTGCTTATTATTTGGGTTATAACACTTTTTGCCGGCGATGCCTTTGGCATGGAAATAACCCTCACCTTATCTAACACCGTTTTAGGATTAACTATTTCGTTTTTAATTGGCATTATATCGGGTTTTGTGCCTGCCTATAGTGCCGCGCAATTAGATCCTGTAGAAGCCATCAGACAATAAAATTGAATTAAAAAAATGAAACGCCCGCTTATACTAACCATCATTTGTGTCATAGGTTTTCTGTGGGTAGTAGTAACATTTCCAGGTGTGTTTTCTCCGTCGGTAAAAAAACTGGGTGTGTTTATGCCTGCTATTTATGGTTTAATTGTGGCAGCTACTTTTATTTCGTTTATTGGTGTGTGGCATTTAAAACGCTGGGGCATGGAATTATACGTGCTTAGCTTTTTTTGTAAAATGTTATTTTTTATTCTTACTAAAACCTTTGAAATTACCAGTATAGCCGGAGTAGTTTTTTCGGTTTGGTTTATAATAACCTACCTTTTTTATTATAAAAAAATGGATGCTAATTTGTAGCAGAAATTAATTTTCTTTAATCAGTTCCCGTAACCAATCTATAGCCATTTGCTCATCCGAAAAAATGCGTGCCGAAGATGATGGTTTATGAAAATTGATAAAGAAGTTTCCGAGCAGTTTATTGGCCAATGAATTTGTTACAATGGCAACCGCTATTCGTTTTTTAGATTTTGCAAATTCTTCTCGTGCCTCAAAACTAATATTGCCTGATTTAGTCGCATCAAAAAGTATCGTGTACTCACTTCCATCCGACATTTCAAGTGCCTCTGCAATCATGTCTTTGGCATCTTGCTGCTCTAATTCAATTCCATCTACTACACTCAGTCGTATTATTTTGGGTTCAATAAGTTGTAATGAAAATTTTTTAGAGTCGAACATTAATAGAGCTAATAAGTAATTGTTCCGGTAAGCGTGTGATGACCTGCGACACCACTTACTGAAAGGTTAGAAAAACTAAGTGTGTTATTAGGCGCTGTACCCGATGTTACTACATTTACGCGGCCTGATGTGCCATAAGAAGTGTTTCCGGAATCTGAATAAGCAACTGTACATTGGCCATAATTAATTGTACTTGTTGTTACAGCGTACGTGCCATCCGTAGGAGTTGTTGTACCCGAAAAAGTTACTTGTAATTCGGGACCAGAAGAGCTACTTGGGTTATAGGCAATAACTCCAAAGTTACTTCCATTAATAAAAGAAGAATGGGTAAGATTGTTTATTGCCACCCCATCAACCGTTAAATTAGCTATTGATGTAGGTGCAGGAGTTGGTGTTGCAGCCGGCGTGCTTTTTTTGCAGCTAAATGCAATAAGTAAACCTAATCCTATAGTTATGTAAAAAAGTTTCTTCATGAGATTTAACTATAACTAAAGTAGTAAAAATAGTTTACCAACCCAATATCCAGGCAAACATAAGTGGCGCTACAATCGTAGCATCACTTTCTACAATAAATTTAGGTGTGTTTATATCAAGCTTGCCCCATGTAATTTTTTCGTTTGGTACAGCTCCTGAGTAAGAACCATAACTGGTAGTAGAATCAGATATTTGGCAGAAGTACGACCAAAACGGAACATCATGCCACTCTAAATCCTGGTACATCATGGGTACAACACAAATAGGGAAATCACCTGCTATGCCACCGCCAATTTGGAAAAAGCCAACGCCTTTGCCACCGCTATTTTTACGATACCAATCAGCCAGCCAAACCATATACTCAATTCCGTTTTTAACGGTGCTTGCTTTTAATTCGTTTTTAATTACGTAACTCGCAAAAATATTTCCGGTGGTGCTATCTTCCCAACCCGGACAAACAATAGGAATATTTTTTTCGGCTGCAGCTACAATCCAGCTATCTTTTGGGTCAATTTCGTAATACTGTTTTAAATCGCCGCTTAAAACAACTTTGTATAAAAACTCATGCGGAAAATAACGCTCGCCTGCTGCTTCGGCATCTTTCCATTGTTTTACCAAGTGTTTTTGTAAACGACGAAAAGCTTCTTCTTCCGGAATGCAAGTATCGGTAACACGGTTATAATGGTTTTCTAATAAATCCCACTCATCTTTTGGGGTAAGGTCGCGGTAGTTTGGTACACGTTTGTAGTGCGAGTGTGCCACTAAATTCATCACATCTTCTTCTAAGTTTGCACCTGTGCAAGATATAATGGCAATTTTATCCTGACGAATCATTTCGGCTAACGATATGCCTAACTCAGCCGTGCTCATAGCACCTGCCAATGTAACCATCATTTTACCACCTTCGGCTAAATGTGTTTCGTAACCTTTAGCGGCATCCATTAAGGCTGCTGCGTTAAAATGGCGATAGTGATGTTCTATAAATTTTGAAACCGGACCTTTACTCATATCTTAAAAATTTTTGGCAAATATATTAGAAATAAACGGATGTCTGTTTTAAGTTTTCTACAAAAATTAACTAAGTGATAGAATGCAATGCATTAAACCCAAATCGTCAAACGTAATGGGTTTGGCTGGCTTTCTTACACCTTTACGATACAAAGCAGTTTCGGTTGCTTCGCCCATAGCTACAGCTTTGTAATGCTCCTGCCATTTATTTTTTTCAAAAAAGGCATCCACGTTGCTTGGCGATGTAAACACAATAATATTGGTTTTTGTATCAACTACAATGCCTTGTTTAAGTGTTTCGTACACTACTAAGTTTATGGTGTTTTTACTAAGCTGTTGTTGTACACTTTGCATGCTCTCTTTAGGTACAGGAAACAAAACCTTTGCACTACCCACTAAGGATGAAAACTGTTTGCCAATCATTTTAGTATCGGTACTTTGCCCTATAAAATCTGCGCGGTGCCCGTACTGCCTCAACTCTGCTGATGTTTGCTTGCTTATGCAACCAAATTTTACTTTACCAATTTTTGGTTTTTGGTTAAAGAAATAACGTACTGCATGTTTACTGCTAAAAAATATCCACTCACTAATGGGTAAATAGTGCATTTCGACCTGCTTAAATTCTATCAGACTTTTAGCAGTTACATCAAAGTTTAATTTTTGCAATGCCTTTTCTAAATAATCTTTCTCTCTAAAGGTTTTGGTAATAAAAACTTTTTGAGGCGTAATGGCATTTATTTTTTCTAATATCTTTTCAGGTAACTCATACGCAAATCCCGATTCGAAATATAACTGAACCGGTTGTTTATTCCATGCTTCTGCCTTGCTAACCCAAACTTTAAAAATGTATTTATCTTTTTCGTTCATTTCGGTTTCGCAATAAACACCTAAGGGCATTTGGCAACCACCTTCAAATAAATTCAACACGCGTCGCTCAAGGTTAATGCGCGTTTGCACATCTTCGTTATTTATTTTCCCAATTAAAATTTCAAGCGATGTATCATCTTCACGTATTTGCCAGGCTAACACACCTTGTGCAGGTGCAGGCACAAACTCTTGCGGACTTAATTTTACTACTTTTAAATCATCACCCAAATCAATTTCTAAACGCTCCACACCGGCTGCTGCCAGCATAATAGCATCGTACTCGCCGGCTATTAATTTTTTTATACGCGTGGGTACATTACCACGCATGTCTTTTATTTCTACATCCTCTCTAAACGCAAGTAGTTGTGCTTTTCTGCGCGATGATGAAGTGCCTACAACGGCTTTTTGTTTCAGGTTAAATTTTTCTTTTTCGTCAACCGCTTCTTTGCGAATAATTAATAAATCGCTTGGGTCTTCTCTATCAGATACCCCTGCAATCATTAATCCATCCGGACTAATAGTAGGTAAATCTTTATGTGAATGAACGGCTAAATCTATCTCATTGTTAAGTAAAGCTTCTTCAATTTCTTTGGTAAAAAAACCTTTGCCTTCCAGTTTATCAAAACTTGTGTTCCACTCCTGCGAGCGGTCCCCTTCGGTAGAAATTATTTTTATTTCAACCTCACAGCCTTGTTTTTCAAGTAAAGTTTTGGTGTAATTGGCTTGCCAAAGCGCTAAATCGCTGCCGCGGGTTCCTATTTTAACTTTTTTCATAGTGCTGCAAAAATAGGGTATTTTTCTGCCAAAGGCTGTGAGTTTAAGCTGAAAAAATGGGCAATTTTTAAATCGGAAAAAAATTAAAGGTTAAAATGGTTAAGTAAACAAAAAATGGCTACATTTATTGTAACCTTTTTGATATTTGTGCGTAGGAGTATTTAAACCTCAAAATTTTTGCCTATGAGACAGTTAAAAATTACCAAACAAGTTACAAACAGAGAAACTGCTTCGCTCGATAAATATTTGCAGGAAATTGGTAGGGTTGATCTTATAACGGCAGAGGAAGAAGTTGAACTGGCACGTAAAATTAAACAAGGCGATGAAACCGCTTTAGACCGATTGGTGAAAGCTAATTTACGCTTTGTGGTATCTGTATCAAAACAGTACCAAAATCAGGGACTTAGTTTGCCCGATTTAATTAACGAAGGAAATTTAGGATTAATTAAAGCTGCACAGCGTTTTGATGAAACGCGTGGTTTTAAATTTATATCGTACGCCGTGTGGTGGATTCGTCAGAGTATTTTACAGGCTTTGGCGGAGCAGAGCCGTATTGTTAGGTTACCGTTAAATAAAATTGGTTCTATTAATAAAATTAATAAGGCTTATGCTAAGCTTGAACAGCAATTAGAGCGAGAGCCTACGCCCGATGAAATTGCCGTTACTATGGACTTAATGCCCAGCGATGTTTTTGAAACCCTTAAAAACAGTGGCAGGCACGTATCAATGGATGCTCCCCTAAGCATAAATGATGAGGGTGGAAGCATGTATGACGTAATGGAAGAGAAAGATTCGTTGAGTCCTGATAAAGAACTATTGATAGATTCGCTGCGCCAGGAGATAGAACGCTCTTTAAACACGCTTACTGCACGCGAGGCAGATGTGGTGCGTTTATATTTTGGTTTAAACGGAAACCAATCGTTAACCTTAGAAGAAATTGGTGCCCGATTTGATTTAACACGCGAGCGTGTACGCCAAATAAAAGAAAAAGCGGTACGCCGTTTAAAGCATACATCGCGCAGCAAACTACTAAAAACGTATTTGTAATAAAGTTTTAGTCACAACAAAAAAGCCTATACGTGTATAGGCTTTTTTGTTGTAAAAATTTTGAAGAGATTATTTCAATAAATCTAAAGCTTCCTGTATCGATATTACTTCGCCTTTAAAGGTTCCTATTACAAATGCACCTGTAATGCCTTTTTCTACCAAGGTGTTTTTGTATTTAATGGCTTCGTTATAGTCTTTAAACTCTCCGGCGGTTATACGCATTAAGCCACTTGGTGTAGGGTCTTTATCTACATCTTTTAATTCTTTTAATTCCTCATCTAATGATGTATCGTCCATTTTTTTCAATGCACCTAATTGTATTTTAAAACTAACCAACGATTTATCTACCGCACTTGTGTTGTTTGCATTTTCATTTAAATTTTCTTTATAGTTTTTATCTTCAAAAGTGGCCCCTACTTTATTTAAAGGTACACGTTTACCTTTTTCGTAAGCGGTAATAAAGGCATCTTCATATCCTTCGTAAACAAGTTCAGCTTTGTAGGCCGCCGCATCGGTAAGTGTTTTATATGAACCCGATGCGTATTTGTAGAACCCATCTTCTGTTTTTAATTCAATTACCTTGCCCGCATGTTTAAACATAGTTGGCGATAGTTTATTTCGGTAAGCGCCTAACTGCACACGGTAAATAATGCCTTTGTTAACCTCTGCACTGGCATTTTCAGTAGGAGTGCTATTCTTCACATCTCCTTTTTTATTTGCCTCGGCAATTTCTTTTTCTAATTCTTCATCAGTTAAATTAAAGTAATTTTCTCCTTTAAAGTAACCAACCCTCGAAGATTTTAAACCTTCGCCAATATATTCGTCACGTCTTTTAACGGCGTTTCGTACATCCTCATAACTACCGGCTGCATAAACCACGGTTGTATCATTATAATTGAAAGAACGTATATCGCCAATGCTTAATAAATAAGCCATTTCATCAGGTGGGATACCACCTTTATAACGAACCAGTTCAACTGTATAATCTTTAGGGTGTTTTGTAGAATTTATTATTGGAGTTTTTCCGTTTACAATAGGCCCGCCTAAATCTACCACCTTAGAGAATTGCCCTGTTGAATCATAGTATCTGTCATACCAGTTCTGATAATCTTCGGTGGTCATGGCAACTCCTTTATCGTTGGCAAAAGTACTGGAGTCCATTTTGGTAGGTAGTTCTTCGTCACGATAATCGGGTGTAAGGTCTTTATCTTCATCAATAGGACAACCATGCTCATCTACTTTAGCACCTGCCGGAGTCCCGTGGCATAAATCATCCATGTCCTTCACACCGTCGCCATCTTCATCGCCGTTATCAATAGCCAAAAAGTCGATGCCATCGTAATGATTACTTGGTAAAGTATCCATGCCATCTTTTTTCCGGGTAACTAAATCATAGTGTACTGATGCTGCAAACATTAAAAACTTATCGTTTTTAGTACTTCCAACGCCATCAATGTGGTTGGTAAATGTAAAGTGCATAGTGGCACCCATTTTAAATTTAAGATGCTCGCCTGCGTTCATAGTAAAACCTGCACCAACAGGTAAAGCCCAAGAGCTTTCGCGATATTTGCCATAACCGTTTTGGTTTAACTCGCGTATATCAGTATCGTACGTATAATCGCGTACCAGTGTTTGTGCATTTTGAGAACCGGGCGAACCTTGTGCCATATTTTTTATAGTCCCATCATTCCAGTAGTAATATTTATTGCCATGTTTATCGTACAAATCTGTTTTAGAAAGAAACTCAAAGCCTTCAAAACCCGTTAAAATATAAGGACGAATGCTGTTTTGTTTTTTTATGAAATTAGAAAAATCATACATTAGTTGTAAACCACCCAGACGTATTTGTGATTCAAAATTTTGATTAAGGGCAGGGGTAGATGAACGCTCGTTAGCACCCAGCTTACCAAACATGGTATAAAAATTAAGGTACAAATATTTAGTAATTGGTTGCGACAGGTTTAACTCATAACCCAAGCGTGACTGAGTCATAGATTGAAACTGCTGACCCTTTGGGTAAATGTTACCAAAATAAGAAAGCGTGCCTGCACCAAGCCCAATGGTTGGTTTAAATATATTTCCTAAATAGGGCGGGTTATTAGTGGTATCTGAATCTGATTTTTTCTTTTTATCGGCACTACTTTGCGCAACGCTATTTAAAGCTAAAACAGCTGTAAATAGTATAAAAAGAAAAATATTTTTGATACGGATTAACATGTAAAGCACAGTTTTTCAAAATTACTAAAATCACTAATAATACAGTAATTTATTTGTACCATTTTTGGTTACTAACCATTAGTGCTTCTTGCACTGTGATACGTTTACCGGAATTGTATGCGGTAACAAAAGCATCAGATACACCTTTGTTTTTAATGGTTTCGCGGTTGTCGCGAGCCGTTTTATATTCATCAAACTTACCTAAAACACATTTTGTAAGCCCATCTTGCATTTCGGTTTTTATGGTTTCGCTTAACGCATATTTTCTTCCTAAAGCACTTGCACTTATATTATTTTTAAATGCACCAATTTGTATAGAGTAATGTATGTTACCGTTTTTAGGTGCAGAAGCTGTTGTAGTGGCTGCTGTTGTAGTTGCGGGTTCTTTAGCTGGTTCAGTTGCCAAAGCGGTGTTATTATCAGTTGTGGTAGCAGGTGCAGTAACTACAGGTTCTGAAACAGTTTGTGTACTTGGTGTTGCCTGACTGTTAGCAAGCACTTCTTGCCTGTCTAAAGCTATTTTTTTTGTTTGGTCGCCTTCTATATATGAAAACTTACTTCCTTCAATATAAGAAGGGCCTTGAATGCTTGCACCTGCATCAGGACTAAGCTTATATGAAATGTTTATTTCTTCTGCTGCCGGTATCGAGGTCCAAATGAATTTAGCTTCTCCGTTTTCAAAAGCAAATGAAGAACCTGAAACACTTATTTGTTCTGCTTTAAAACCTGCCGGAATTTTTTCAGATAATTTAGCAAAACCTTTAATAGCACCTTTTTTAATATTTACATTAACTTCAAAATTATTAGCGGCATCTAAAGCAGCTATTTTTCTGCTAACTAAAACTGCTGCATCAGGTTCGTTAGGTTTTGAAAATGCTTGTGCCGATGCGTCATCAGTTGTTGTTGTTGGGCTTGTTGTTCCGGTAGCAACCGGCTCAGTAGTAGCAACAGGTTCTGCCGCAGGTTGATTTGTTATATCGGTTGCTGGTTGGTTTGCAACATCAGATGAAGAAGCACCACCTAAATTAACCGGTATTTGAGGAAATTCAGCTTCTTGTTTT
>Ga0206997_10052_pt1 | contig 37349 bp, 38 predicted proteins | sample Alteio_BWMinCont_3_FD_153478 | JGI IMG/M metagenome (GOLD analysis project Ga0206997, IMG submission 153478) | Enriched cells from forest soil in Barre Woods Harvard Forest LTER site, Petersham, Massachusetts, United States -... | ecosystem: Environmental > Terrestrial > Soil > Temperate forest >...
CTGCAAATATCTTTAGTATAAAAAAAATCTAATCAGAACGCCCTGTTGACACCAATTACATACCTGAATGTTGCATATTCAGGATTACCATAAGGCGCCCTGTTCAGGAATAAAGGCACATCGAAACGTATTGTAAGCGGCTTGGCTTTATCAAAAGGCCCCCAATTTTTAATAGTAAATGCTGTTCCCACCCCGGCATCAATACGAAAGTCACTCCAGATGGTAGTTGGTACAGTATTGTAGTATTGTGGCAAAGTGTATTGGCTTAACTCTATCAGGCCGCCGTCTGCAAAACCATATAGATCCACATGCAGCCAATTACGGGTAAAACGGGGCTTAAGTGGAATATAATTATCAATATCGGCCTCAACGCTTGCAGATGCACCGCTGCGGCCTTTATAACCTATGAGTACTGCATTATTACGTTGATCTGCTATAAAGTAACCGGCGTAACCACGCAGGTTAAGCCCACCACCCTCTTGAAAATGATTAACATCGTACTGCGAGATACCTTGCCAATCTGTAGGCACTAAACTATTGGTCCTGGTATATTTATCTTCCATTAGTTCTTCAGGATTTGCACCTGCAAGGAATAAAGCACTTTCTGATGGAATGTTAGTACCCGTACCATAACGGCCAAACAGACGTGTTTTTACATCCAGCTTGCCCAGATGGTTATTATTAACAACTTCAAGTTGTGCATAAGCATAATTGAATGCCGCCGCACTATTACCAGTAAGCATTGGCGCACGCAGGCTCAGCTTGTATTGCCCGTTGCCATTAAAATAAGCATACCTATGTGTCCATGCCGCGTTTAACGATGAATTGGCAAGCCCTGCAAAACTGCTCCATTCATCATGATAAATAAGATAGTCAAGAGCGTTGCTATCGGGGCGCCACATGGTTTGCCCATACAACTGCAACGTATTATTATCATTTACCAACCAGTTAAGCCCTGCTCTATGGTACCAAAAACCATCCAGGAAACGGCTGTTGATCTGCACTTGCAATTTGGGTAAGCTCCGGGTTATAGGCGTAGTATAATTGAAAGTATAGTTTACAGGTTTATACTTTGCATAATAACTCTGGCTTTCATAGCCCACATATCGATCGCCCTGCAGCACATGGGTATTCCACCACACTGTAGCATCTACCTTATTCAGCGTATTCAGGTAGTCCCCCTCAAAATGAACACCTGCTTTTATGCCATCAATACTGTTCCACCACAGATCGGGACGGATGTACAATCTGTATTTTCTCCTATCGGTAGGTGCATAAGTACCCCCATCCAGTTTTGTATGTATAGCAGGGAAATAAAATAATTTTCTAGACTTATAATTATCTACAAGGTCACGATCTGCAAGGCGGTAAGTTGTATCTATCTGCACTTCTTTTATACCAGATGGCACATTGATGTGCGCGTTGTATTTAGCATCTAAAGTTCCCCAGCCATACCACTTTGGCAACTTTACGGCACTCGTATTTTTATCGAACCAGGTATTGGGCACGTAGTAATTGTACTTATTGCCATCCTTTGCAGTTACTGTAAAATCTAAAGGCATCTGCATAGCACCAGTTCTGCGAAAATGTACTGAAAAACTATCCTGACCGGGTATTTTCCTAATGCCTGTTATACCATAGTCAATCACCTTTGTAGTTTCAAACCATTCATCAAAAAACCAGTTCAGGTCCACGTGTGTGTATTGGATCACCGAAGCTTTAAAATCTTCAAAATAAGGATGCCCAAATTGCCATTGATGGAAATAATGCTGCAAAGCTGTTTGAAACAATGAATCGCCCAGGGTATATTGTAGATTATACAGCATAGAGGCTGTTTTGAAATAGACCTCTCGGTAGCCACCACCATGGTTCAGGCCATTGCCGAAATCATCAGAATGAGTATTGAGTGGAGCAGTTTCGCCCTGGTTGAGCGCATCACTAGTGTACACATTAAATACATTCCGGTCGCGCACGTTTGACGGTTCTGCAAAGTACCTACGGTATTTGGCCTTTGTCTTATCCAAAGGTTCATTTTCGCCCTCCAGTTTGTTGAGTCCGTATGCCGTAAGAAACTGCGTGAATCCTTCATCCATCGCAGCACGGTACGTTTCATTACTACCCACCATTCCATAAAACCAGTTATGCCCTATTTCGTGCACCAGCAGGCCTCTATAGCCAGGATCAAAACCACCGTCCAGGGTAAGCATAGGGTACTCCATACCATCCTGGGCATCGGCTGCCACCATTTTGGGATATTGATACATTCCTATATTCTCAGAAAATGTTTGTATCACCTTTGCCACGTATTCTGCACCATTCTGCCAGCCACGTGCATGTGGTTCCTGCACTATTGCCTCGCATTGTATGCCCTTCCAGTAAGTTATTGCAATACGGTACGAAGGATCGGCTGTAAAAGCAAAATCGTGTACATTATTAGCTAAATAATGCCATGTTTTGCGCTCTCCTTTTTTATAGGGTATTATGGTCGAAGGAGCCTCATTCCATTTTTTATGTTCAAAATTGCCAATGTCTATCTTTCTCAAAAGCTCATCTGGCAGCACATCTTCCTTGTTCTGCAACATACCCGTAGCCTCAACAATATAGTTGGATGCAAAGTTGAGTGTTACATCAAACAGACCGAAATCGCCATAAAATTCTTTGTTCAGGTGCTGATAAGTATCCCATCCCAGCTTGCGGTCGTACACACTTATTTTAGGATACCATTGTGTGCCATTATAATGTTTAAATCCCCAGGCATCATACATCTGCATACGCCTGCGCGTAGTGCCATTATCATAGTAGGTCTCAAAGCCCATCTTAAACGTTACCTTACCACCCGGATATAGTGGCTGTGGCAGATACACCTTCATTATTGAATTATCCAGTTCAGTTTTCACAACTTGACCGTCAACTGTTAACCCATTTATAACTATACCTAAGCCAGTTGCTTCTTTCTTGCCCAGCTTTGCCTTTACCTTATTTAGTTTCTCAAGCTGGTGCAGATAAGATCCTTTCACAAAAGCATTCTGAAACAGGTGAAAGTACACATAGGTAAGCGTATCAGGACTATTGTTCCAGTATTGCAGATCTTCTTTAGCAGTTACTGTATTTTCCACTTCGTCTATTGAGGCATCTATCTTGTAATGCACGTCCTGTTGCCAATAATCTTTATCAGGCTTATGGTTTTGCCAGTAAAGCAGATTATTACTATCGCGATATTCATTGTCGTGCAGCTGTGCATTTGCCTGCAATACAAAAATTGAAAATAAAAGAACCGGGAACAGGCGTGAGCGCATCTGGAAGGCTTTAAACCTCAAAAATAAGTTTTACAACTTTAATATTCACCAGGGAATATGAAACAGATTTAAACCAATAAATATTTTCAGTAATTAATGTATAATAGTCTTTTTACAATGCTTGTAAAATAAATAGCTCATGTACCAGCAATGAGAATGTGGGACACAAACTCATTAATACACAAAGAATCCATTAACGTTATAAAAGCAGACATTTCATTAACTTAGTACTAAAGATGCACCATGAAAAAAGAATTAACCCACTGATTGTATTTGCAGCAATGTTGATAATAAGCACTAGCTGTGTAAAAAAGGCCAATCCATCTGCGGGCAAAGGCGGGAGCGCAACACTCATCATACTGCCCCAACATCACAGTATTTCAAAAAACATAGATACCTGTGAGGTGTATATAAAGTATAATGCCCAGAACACACCAGCATCGTACGATGATTCTACTACCTGTACTTGCGCAAATGGAGTTGTGACCTGTCAATTCAGCAATCTGAGAAATGGAGATTATTACATTTACAGTTATGGTATTGATACTTCTTTTCACGTTCCAGTTGGTGGTGGATTATATTCGCCCATTACGAAACAAAATGCTACTACCACGGTGGAACTAGCAATTACCGAACTATAACGTGCATTTCTGTAATACGATTATAACAATATCACATTTTACTTATGACAAAGCAACTAATACATAAAGAATCCGTTAACGCTATAAAAGCAGACATTTCATTAACTTAGTAGCAAAGATGCACCATGAAAAAGAGAATTAACCTACTCATTATATTTGCAGCAATGCTGATAATAAGCGCTAGCTGTGTAAAAAAATCAAATCCTCCCGTAGCGGGTATAGGCGGTACTGCAACACTTGTACTTCATGCGCAACACCACTCTTTAGCTTGGCCTATAGACACCTTGGTACTCTACATTAAATATAATGCAACAGAAGCCCCAACCAATCTAAAGTATGACGATTCAACAACATGTGTATGTGCAGACAGCATTGTTACCTGTACGTTTACCAACTTAAAGAACGGGAATTATTATGTAGCAAATGACCACGGTTATGACAGCTCAAGATTCACACCATTGCTTACAGGGGCTGTAAATGTGACTATCACTCAGCAAAACGCAACTACAACAACAAATATACCGGTTAGTGAATAACAAACAGTTACACTATTGTCATGCGTATATACTTTTTGTTCAAAGTATATAACTCATTTTTCTTACAAAATGTTATTAGTGTAATTTTGTCTTAGTCCCAACTAGCATGTACAAGAAGTTTCTGGTATTATCTGTGTTGTTTGCACTCTGCTTCTGGTTATCATGCAGGAAGGATCCTTATATCCCTACATCCAGTAACCAGGTTGCATTTAATGTGCCAAATGGCTGGCCACAACCCTACTATTTGTTTGCAGCTAATAACAATGCGCTCACTTATGACGGATTTCAGTTAGGCCGCAGGATATTCTATGATGCCCGCCTTTCTGCCGATGGTGTAACCGCATGTAGTTCTTGCCACCAGCAATCTGCAGCTTTCATTCAGGCAGCACACTCTATAAGCCACAACGGGAGCGGAGCACTGGGCATACGCAATGCTCCTGGTCTTTTTAATATGGCTTGGAATACCTCATATACTTGGGATGGTGGCGTAAAAAATCTGGAACTTCAGCCCATTATCCCCATGACCACTCATTTTGAAATGAATGAAACAATTGCAGATATCATTTCAAAGATCAGTAAGGATCCTCTATATCCAGCCATGTTCCAAAGGGCATTTGGTGCAGGCCCGGTAACAGACCAGCACATTTTCAAAGCGTTGGCCCAATTTCTTGCAGTTATTATCAGCAATAACTCCCGCTATGATCGGTATATCAACGGGAAGACACAGTTCAACCTGTCTGAATCTAACGGATACACTGTGTTCAAAGACAGTTGTGCCAGTTGTCATGGTGGCCCGTTGTTTTCTGATTTTGCATTCCGGAACATAGGACTAGAACCCGGGAAAAATATTGCGAACTACCTTGACAGCGGACGAATGCATATAACGGGCGACACCGCAGATATTTACAAATTCAAAACCCCCTCACTTCGTAATGTAGGCCTTACCGGGCCTTATATGCACGATGGTCGATTTAATACCTTGCTCGATGTACTGGATTATTTTGATACAGGTATACAATCGGACACTACCTGGTGTACAACACTAGACCCTTTATTGAAACGTGGCATACACTTGACCAAAACCCAAAAGAATGACGTGATAGCATTTTTAAATACGCTATCAGATTCAACCATTATTTACAACCCACTTTTTTCCAGTCCCAAAAACTACTTACCTACAGCACTGTAACGATTGACTATCCTGCTAAAGTATATTTTGTTTGTAATGCATAGGGGTGTAATTTTATAGTCCCATGCGCATAGCTATAGCCATACTGCTATTTTTGAGTATCTCCTTTCAATGCTTTGTAAAGCTTGGAGTGGTGGTATGGTTCAATTATAACAAAGACTATATAGCAAAAAACCTGTGCGAAAACCGCGACAAACCACACATGAAATGTTGTGGTAAATGCTACCTGAAGAAAAAGCTCAACAAAGTAAATGATGAGCAAAACCGGCCTGGTTCAGTACCAATGAAATGGGATAAGGGTGAGATGCCGGTGTTTCTTATACCTGCTGCAACTTTTGCTTTCAATACCATTATTGCCGATGATCTTTTGACACATAGGTCAGGTTACGATTTGTCATTAGTAACACGTCCCCACCCTTCTGTTTTCCATCCCCCGCTGGTTTAGACTTTTTATTGAATTGTGTTATACGTTGCTGAAGCAGTAATGTGCTTTATGCATGCGTTATTATTCCTAGCTGTGCCTTTATATGCCAGCTACAAAAAAGTCTTACAATGAAACGCATATTGATGTGTGGGCTTGCAGCAATGCTAGCTTCGCTGCAATGCGATGCATGCGCGCTTTGCGGATGCTCGTCAAGCAATAATTACTTAGGAGTATTGCCGGATTTCTATACCAATTTTATTGGCCTGCAATATCAGTACCGGAGCTTTACCAGCTTCAGGCCTGCCAACTTCGACTATAGGGGTGAAAGCTCTTCTGTATCGCATGAAAGCTATAATACGGCGTTGCTATGGGGACGATTCTACCTATCTAAAAACGTACACTTGTTTGTGTTTGTACCGGTAGTGTATAACAGCAAGCTGGAGGATGGCGTACGCGCCAATACACAAGGCATTGGCGATGCATCTGTCTTAGCGAATGTAACGCTGGTAAACCGCACAAACAAAGGAGCATGGCAGCATACCTTGCAAGCTGGTGGGGGCATTAAAGCCCCAACAGGCAAGTACCAGTCATTGCAGAACGTTGTATTGTCTGATCAGGTAGTACCTAATATGCAACCGGGTACAGGTAGTTGGGATCTTATATTCAACGCCAATTATACGGTGCGGAAAGGTAATTATGGTCTAAACCTGGATGCAGGTTATAATGCCAATACCCCTAATGCGCAGCAATACAAATACGGCAACCATTTCAATACAGGTCTGAACGGGGTATATTGGCTACAGCACAACAAGTGGACCATCATGCCAGAAGTAGGCCTTCGGTATGAAAATACTGCCATGGATTATGATAATTATGCTAAAGGCTGGATAGATAATTACACAGGGGGATATTTCTTGTATGCTACAGCCGGCGCTTACGTATATTATAAACGTGTAGGCCTGCATGCCATGTACACCATCCCAACATCGCAGCACTATGCCACGGGGCTTGTAACCGCACACAACCAGTTTGAAACAGGGCTTTATGTGTTATTGAACAGACAAAATAAAAAATAGAAAAAAATGCCCATTACAAAATATAACATTACAATTACTGTTATTGCTTTAGCGATAAGCTTATCATATACATCGTGCCGCAAGAAAAGTGCTCCCGTAGAAAACCCATCAGCGGTGGGCATTACGGTACAAAGCCCACTTAAGGGGGAGTTGTACCGCAAAGGCGATACGGTAAATATGTCGTTCAGTGTAACTTATACCGGAGAATTGCATGGTTACTACGTGCAGTTAATAGATACTGCTACAGAAAACGTTTTGTATGAAAGCGCAGCAGACATACACAACGACCACTTTTCTGTGCAGTTGCAATGGGTGGATACTTGCACTCAGGTAAAAAATCTGCAGCTGATCATTAATGCAAACCTGGACCACGTAGGCACCGAAGCTGCTGACACAGTATGGATAGCAACAACGCCATAAGCAATATTAAAACTGACATAAAAATAGAACGTCATGAAAAATATAACGAAATGCATCTTATCTCTTTTAATGCTTGCCGGGGCTTTTGCAGCATGTAGAAAAGACCCCTCGCCAACCCCTGCTGTAACAGGGAATATGGCACTGGCAATTACCAATACTGCAGACAGCAACATCCTTGCGCTGAATAAAAACTATAAAGACGCCAACGGCGACAGTATCAGCATCAGTATTTTCAACTACTACATCAGCAACATTGTATTGACCGATAATAATGGCAAAACCTTTTCAGAACCATATAGTTACCACCTTGTTATACAAAGCATTGCAGGAAGTAGCAACTTCATTATACCGAATGTACCGTCAGGTACATATACCAGTATAACCTTCCTGATAGGTGTTGACAGCCTGCATAATGTAAGCGGTGCACAAACGGGAGCATTATCGCCTGTAACCAATGAGGGCATGTTCTGGAGTTGGAATACAGGATATGTAATGGCTGAAATGGAGGGAATTGTAGTTGCCACTAATCATAATTTCCAACTTCATATTGGCGGTTTTAGCAGCCCTTACAATGCTTTGCGTACTGTTACCTTAAACTTTCCGCAACCTCTTGTAATTGCAACAAATGGACAGGGAACGGCTTTTTTACATGCCAATGCGTTAAGCTGGTTCAAAGCCCCTCACCTTATCGATCTTAATACTTTTCCATCAACACAATCGCCCAACAGTAATGCAGTAACAATTGCAGATAACTATGCAAATATGTTTGGTATAGATTCGGTAAAGTAGATCATACCCTATCATTAAAAAATCGACAAACAATTTTCCACAATCATTTAATTATTCCAAATGAAATATACAATATCATTATCCATCATCATAGTTATTATATGCGCTTTGTTTACATTCAGTTGCAGTTCCTGCAAAAAGTCAAGTAACAGTAGCACCGATACCGCTACACTATACCTACACCTGCATACCGATGTAGATACCAATGAAGTAGATGACCCCAGTGTCCTGTATCCTGATGGGAACGGAAGATTTATTGGGCTTACTGTTGCACAGTTTTATATATCTAATATAACATTGACAAAAACAGACGGAACCATTACTTCTTTACCTGGAGCGTACGTACTTAAAACAATAGGCAATGAAGAATATGCAGTTGGTAGCATACCTGTTGGCAGTTATAAATTCATATCGTTTTATGTTGGTGTCGATGCAACAAACAATGCAACCAATCCATCTACTCATGCAGCCCCTAGTCCACTTGCACTGCAAACTCCAAGCATGTGGTTTGGTGACGTTACAAAGGGCTATATATTTATGAATATACAAGGAGTTGCCCAAGATAATGTTGGAGGAATAAAAATACCTGTTTCTTACCAAATTGGCTCTAATGCACTTTACGAAAGTGTAACATTGCCTACCCACAACCCGGTATATACCGTAGCAGCAAAACAAGTGCTTACCGTGCACATTATCTGCGATTACGGCAAATTACTAAAGAGTGTAACCAGCTTCAGTAGTAACCCATCTACAGACACATATACTACAAACCCAACTCTTGCTAAAACAATAGCTAACAACATCCCAAATATGTTCCGTTACGAAGAATAAATGCTTGGCAACTTATTTGAAAACCACCTTCATCTTGTATGCCAGGTGGTTTTCTTTTTTTATAATGCCATACTTTTTCAATAGCTATAGTCGTTAAAGAAATGCCAATGAAATAGCAACAATTAAACCGTAGTGGTTATATTGGTGTCAAACCGCGATGTAAAAAAAGAAAAAATGAAATACCTGTTATCCATATTATCTATAGTGTTTGTGTGTGTTTTCGTTTGTGGCAACACAGCTTGCAACAAACCTTCCATTGTAACACCTACTGATACCTCTACCCTCTTCCTGGACCTTCATACCTTCATAGATTCAAACGAAGTAGGTTCACCAGGACATTTATATCCTGACACGAACGGCAGGGCAATTGCACTTAATGTAGCGCAATTCTATATCTCAAATATATCCATAACCAATACCAGCGGCAGGATATTTACCTTCCCAGGTACCTATTTGCTAAAAACGTTGGGCACCAATACTTTTCTTGCAGGTACTATACAAGCAGGCAATTACGCATCTATAGCCTTTAATGTAGGCATAGATCCTGCCACCAATGATGCCACTATACCCAGCAACTATACATCACCCAACCCATTAGCGCCACAAAATCCAAGTATGTGGTTTGGCAGTATGACAGAGGGCTATATATTCATGAAAATAACAGGTAGTGCCCGCGACAATGCCAGTACCCCTGCCGTTCCAATATCGTACCAGATCGGATCGGACCAGCTATATGAAACAGTAGTATTGCCCACTCATAACCCTGCTTATACCGTAGGAATAAAACAATCGTTAACAGTGCACATTATTTGCGATTATGGGAAACTGCTGAGAACGGTAAATAACTTTGCTTCAAATCCTACTACAGATACTTACCTCACTAACCCCAACCTGGCCAATACAATAGCTGTCGGCATACCCAACATGTTCTATTATAAAAATTAAACGTCTGCCTGCTGTTGGGGCTATTAGTTCTATTTGCGCCATTTGGTAAGCAGCAGGCTAAAAATGCGCCTGTTGCGCAGGACTTTCCGCTCACGCAGATGAGAAAGTGTTTCGTTGGGCAAATCAATTCCATCCGTTTTTGATATACTTATTCTTTGTGCATGGTATATTCCTGTATTGCCACTGAAGTAGTATGCTGTAAAACACGCTACTGCAAAGTAAAAAATATAACTTCCACCAAACAATTCAGCCCCCATTATTGTGCAGGCTATGGGTGTATTGGTAGCACCTGCAAATACCGCTATGAACCCAATAGCAGCAAAAAGATCGGGAGGGGCACCTAATAGCATAGCAATAGCATTACCCAGTGTTGCACCAATAAAAAATAATGGTGTTACTTCCCCGCCTTTAAAGCCCATGCCCAGGGTAATTGCAGTAAATACCAGCTTCCAGAGCCAGCTCCAGTAGCCAGCCCCACCTGTATGAAATGCATTTACAATACTTACACTGGTGCTGTATTGGCCCATAACGCCCAAGCCAAGGTAATCTGCAGTGCCCGATGCATACCGTAAGCCAATAATGATAATACCTCCAGCAACAGGTATTAGCCATCCAGGCTTTATCCATGATTTTGAAACGTTTTTAATAGTATGCAACAATTCGGAGAATAAATATGCCACAAGCCCGAATGCCGCACCGGCAGCTATTACTTTACATAACAAAGCAACATTGGTTTGCAGAAAAGGAAGCAAAGAATGTTCTAGAACAGGAAGTGCAGAAACCGTATAATGGACATGATGAATACCCCAGGATAATGTTACAATATCTGCTAATGTCGCGGCTATTAAGCAAGGTAACAGCGCATTATACCTTATAGTTCCAATAGCAAGTACCTCCAATGCGAAAACGGCGCCGGCAACCGGAGTACCAAAAACCGCCCCGAAACCTGCAGCAATACCAGCCATCAGCATAGTACGCATATCTAACGGCGACAACCTGAACCACCTGCCCAATAGATGGGCCATACTGCCCCCCATTTGCACCGCTGTACCTTCGCGTCCTGCCGAGCCTCCGTTAAAATGTGTGAGCAATGTTGTGATTAAAACAAGCGGAGTCATGTGTGCCGGCACCCCGCCACCCGGCTCATGAATCTCCTCCATAATGAGATTATTGCCCCCTTCTGCGTTCTTGCCCCATAGACGGTACAGAAAATAAATGGCAATACCAGTAACCGGCAACAAGAACAGTAGCCCGGGATGCATCATACGGTAGTTAGTTACCCAATCGAGCAACCAAAGAAATAAAGCAACCAGTGAGCCTACTATTAAAGAAAGTGGAAGAGATAACAAGGTCCATTTTATCAAATAACGGACAATGCCGAGTAAAGGACTGCGATATGCCATAGCCTACAAATTAGTTTTGTAAATTAATTGTAGGCGCCATTAGTCCTCTTTTGCGGACGGTTAAGTAGGTGGACACCATCACCTTTGTATGCCTAAAGATAAATAAAATGTTTTTATCTAGCCAATTATAACACTTTCCAGAATGTACGGACATAAAAAAAGCATCCCGAATAAACGGGATGCTTTCCAAATGATGAATATGAATAAGTTAGATAACTCTTACGTTAACTGCATTTAAACCTTTCTTACCATTTTCTGAATCGAAAGTCACTTTATCATTTTCACGGATTTCGTCATAAAGACCTGAAACGTGAACAAAGATGTCCTGACCACCGTTTGATGGAGTAATGAAACCAAATCCTTTAGTTCCATTAAAAAATTTTACTGTACCTTCTTGCATTGTAATTTTTATTTATTTTTAAAAAAACAAAGTTACCGTAAATACTTTAAAGAAACTAATAAAATATTAATACCCTATCAACCCAATACTTTTCAGGATAATAGCACACGACTGTTAACCTTGCCCAATTTCAATTAATTTAGCTGCAAATTCTTAGTATGACGAGAGATGAACTGGTAAGTATCATCCATGAAAAAAAATCTGTGCTTTGTGTAGGACTGGATACCGACATGGAGAAAATACCCAAACACATGTTGCGGGAAGAAGACCCTGTCTTCGCGTTCAACAAAGCGATCATAGATGCCACAAAAGATTACACTGTAGCCTACAAGATAAATACAGCATTTTATGAAGCCCAGGGAATAAAGGGTTGGGAAAGCATGGAAAAGACCAGGGCTTATATCCCTAAAGATATTTTTACCATTGCAGACGCAAAACGTGGCGATATTGGGAATACTGCCGACCAATATGCGAAAACATTTTTTGAAACTTTTCCATTCGATAGCGTGACTGTTGCACCCTATATGGGCTCAGACAGTGTAAAACCTTTTTTAAATACACCAGGTAAATGGGCAATAGTGCTGGGCCTCACCTCAAATGCCGGCAGCAAGGATTTTCAGCTGCAGCTCAGCGGCGATCAACTACTGTATGAACGTGTACTTACACAGGTAGCTGAATGGGGAACACCTGGCAACCTGATGTTTGTAATAGGCGCAACGCGCAAAGAACAACTACAGCATGTAAGGCAAATGCTTCCGCATCATTTCTTCCTGATACCGGGAGTGGGTGCACAGGGAGGGGATGTAGCAACTGTGTGCGAAAACACGATGAATGAGGATGGCGGCATTTTAATAAACGTAAGCCGCGGAGTAATATATGTAGATAGCAGTGAGGATTTTGCTGTTCGTGCCGGCAAGGCAGCCCAACAGTACCAGCAAGAAATGGCTGTGTATTTTAAATAGAAGTAACTAAAACCCCATCCGCATGGCAATTAACGAAGCGCTATTGCAACTGATATGGCAGTATAGCCTGTATAACCCTGGAAACCTGATTACCCAATCTGGTGAATCAGTAACTATATTATTCCCTGGTGTGCTAAACAGGAATGCCGGACCAGACTTCCTGGAAGCCAAAGTAAAAGTGGGCAATACCCTGCTGGTGGGTAACGTGGAACTGCATATAAATAGCAGCGACTGGCTGAGACACGGCCATCAGGAAGACCCAGCCTACCAGCGATTAATATTGCATGTAGTATATAATAACGATGTACCGGATGTTGTGGCGCACACGCCCGTATTACAACTTGGCCCCCATATACCTGCACACATTATTGCTCAATATTCTAATCTTTTACAAGCACCTCAATCTATACCTTGCAGCGCCCAGCTACCTAATGTAAAAGACATTATTAAAGAAAGCTGGCTAAGTCGCCTGCTGGCTGAAAGATGGGAACAAAAACTTTCAGAATGGGAAGAATTGCTGACAAAAAGCGCAGGTGATTGGCACAACCTTATGTACTGGCGCACAGCTGCCAATTTCGGGTTCAAGGTAAACGCCCATCCATTTATGATGCTGGCTCAATCGTTGCCCCTGAACATTTTGGCAAAGCACCATGAAAACCTGCTGCAAATAGAAGCGCTGATATTTGGCCAGGCAGGCTTTCTTGAAGGTGATTTTGAAGACGACTATCCCAGGAACTTACAAAGAGAATATGATTACTTGCGTAAGAAATATAAGCTTACACCTATTCATCAGCACTTATGGAAGTTCATGCGACTGAGACCCGCCAACTTCCCTACAATAAGACTGGCACAGTTTGCAGCACTCGTGCACAAATCAGTACACCTGTTTAGCCAGGTGGTTGAAATTGCAACAGGTAAGGAGCTACAACCTCTTTTTGATGTGAAAGCGAGCGAATATTGGGACACACATTTCAAGTTTGATGAACCATCTACCGAAAGTTCACCTAAACGTTTAGGCAAATCATCAATCGATAATATCATCATCAACACCATAGCGCCCATACAATTTCTGTATGCAGAACAGCAAGGAGTAAGCGGCCTTAAAGAACGTGCATTACAACTTCTGGACACTATTCCTGCAGAGAAGAACAACATCATTTCAATATGGGATGCAAACAAGTGGCCTGCACAAAACGCAACCCGCTCTCAAGCAATGATACAATTGTATAACCGTTACTGCTCTGCTAAAAGATGCCTGGAGTGCCCCATAGGGTTAAGCATTATCCGTGCTGTTCCAGTTGAAGGTTAACGCCTGTATGCAATCAGGATGAAGACTCATGGCAACAGGGCAGTGGGAGGCTATATGAGCCAGCTTTACTTTCTGCTCCTCGGTGTACGTATTGCCTTTAGGAAAGGTAAGATGCACCTGTAAACCACCTATACGGCGAGGGTCAGATACCATGACCTTCAGCACTTCGCAAGTAGTGCCATCTATGTTGATCCCGTCTTTTTTAGACAATATATCTATTGTTGTAACTATACAGCTGCCCAGTGCTGCAGCTACAAGATCTGTTGGTGAAAAACGCTCACCTTTACCATGATTATCGGTGGGTGCATCAGTTTCTATTACTGTACCTGATTGTATATGTGTAATATGTGTCCTCAACTCACCGTTATATACTACTTTTGCCGTCATGATCTTCTAATTTTTGTTAAATTTACAATGTCCGCATTTCTTTTAATAGAATTTTGTAACTTTTACATACTTAATTTTTTTGCATTATAGCTTGCATATGATGAAAGGCCTCTTAAAGTTTTTTGCACCCGCCCTTATAGCCTGCATCATGCCTGCAGCAAGCCATGCACAATCATACACCCCTATGCAGCAGGGAGTAAGTTATGTGAACCAGGATAGTGTACGGAAAGCAGTGCTGCCCGCCAACCATTCTATTTACAAACCCAAAGCGGTAAAAATAAAACCAATACGCAAGGAGCTCAGTTTTGGAGTGCGACTGAATACAGACGGTTGGAGTTTTTTCTCAGACCTTGGTAAAGTAAAGTCTGATGATGAGAAGAAGAGCGATATGTTTCACAACGTAAGGCTCTGGCAGTTTGAGATCGAAGAAAAGAAAGATCCACGTGAAGTAAAAAGCAGCAACGAACAGCCGGGGGTTACTACTGCGGCTGCCACACCTTATATCTATGGTAAAATAAACAACTTCTATGCCGTCAAAGTCGGCCTGGGATTTAGACGAATGATTGCAGGCAAACCAGATCCAGGATCAGTATCCATACACTGGGTGGGCGTGGGCGGTATTACTGCGGGATTGCTGAAACCCTACTATGTAAACTCCAGCTATAATGGCGAGGTGCAAGCTATAAAATATACCACCCAAACGGCCGCTGCATTCCTTGACCCCACTACAATTACCGGCAGTGCGGGCTTTGGAAAGGGATTAAGTGAAATACAGGTGGTACCGGGCATACATTTAAAAACAGGTCTCCATTTTGACTTTGCGCCAAATAGAAAAACAGTGCTGGCCATTGAAACAGGAATGAACCTTGAAGCATATACACAGGGCATACAATTAATGGCCTTGCAAAATTCCAAATCCATACTCTATAATTTATACGTATCATTCCAATTTGGGAAACGTTGGTGATGATTGTAATTTTACATCCTTATGCAAGAGTTACCGGTTATTAGTGCAGCAGATACAGACACACGTGTGAAGAAGCCAAACTGGCTGCGTGTTAAATTACCAATAGGAGAAAGCTACCGCCATGTACGCAACCTGGTGGATACCCATAAGTTACATACAATATGTGAAAGTGGTAATTGTCCTAACATGGGCGAATGCTGGGGTGCAGGGACAGCCACGTTTATGATACTTGGCAATATATGTACCCGCAGCTGCGGTTTTTGCGCAGTAGCAACAGGCAGACCCGATCCTGTAGATTGGGATGAGCCACAACGTGTTGCAGAGGCAATGCACTTGATGAAGGTGAAACATGCGGTAATCACATCAGTTGACCGCGATGAGTTGAAAGATGGAGGTTCTATTATCTGGGCCAATACGATAAAAGCAGTACGTGCTTTGAATCCGGATACTACGCTGGAAACATTGATACCCGACTTTAGGGGACAATGGGAAAACCTGCAGCGCATTATAGATGTAGCACCTGACGTGGTATCGCACAACCTGGAGACAGTTGAGCGGCTGACACGTAAAGTACGCATACAAGCTAAGTACCACCGCAGCCTCGAAGTGCAGCGCAGGTTGAAAGACGGCGGTATGCGCACCAAGAGCGGTGTAATGCTGGGATTGGGCGAAGAAAAAGACGAAGTGCTGCAAACCATGCACGACCTGGTAGAAAACGGCTGTGATGTACTTACACTTGGCCAGTACTTGCAACCTACACAGAAACACTTACCGGTAGTACGTTTTGTGCATCCTGATGAGTTTGCTTTCTACCGGGAAGAAGGCTACAAGATGGGGTTTGATTATGTGGAAAGTGGTCCGCTGGTGCGTTCATCATACCACAGCGAGCGTCATGTTTACAAGGGCGAAGGCAGAGAAAAGTGGATGATAGAGAAAGAAGCATAATAATCATTGCTGATATACCTCAATTAAAATGGTCTTCAACATTGTATGTTGAAGACCATTTCTGTTTAATCGCTTGTATTAGGTAGTCAAAAGATTGTGCTACCACACCTCTGCAATTCAAAGACACTGCTTTTCTACCAACAATAGGTGTTATATAAAGCTGACGAGGATGCACAAGACGCAACCAAGCCAGCCTCAAACTAAGTTTAAAAATATCGTTATTTAGTTGCACTAAACTTCTTAATACCATAACCTATACCGGCAAGTATTAACAGGCTCATTCCACCGTCCAAAGGTGCACCTGCACCACCGCCGCCACCTGCACCGCCACCGCCGCTACCACCAGCATCAGATATGCCCGATCCAAAACCCGGACTAGCCAACACATGAGTAAATGGAAGTGTTGTCATTAACAAGCAAAATACTAAAGCGATTTTGTACATAAAATGAGTTTTAATTATTATAGTTTGTTTACGATTATTTATTGTTTTACAAGTCTTTTAGTGACCATCTCATCTCCACACTTCAGGTTAATCAGGTATATACCTGGTGCCATATCAGCAACAGGTATTTCTATACTGCCTGCTTGCTGATCGCCTAGATCCTTGCTATATATCTGTTGTCCCACCACATTGGTGACGCGCAGGCGGGTAGCACCCTTAACGGCTGCAGCGTAGGTAAGTACTGCTACATCAGTAGTTGGGTTTGGGGCTATGCTTACATTCAACTTACTTGCTACTACATTGGCAACACCAGTTGCTACCCCAACCTGGTTCAGTTCAAAACGATTGTCACCCTGGCTATTGGCGTCACTGTTTACTGTGAAGCTATATACATAGCCCTGACTCAGCAATTGCACCTTATTCAGGTATTTATCATGCAGGTATATCTTCACATTAGGATCCATGTTGAAATCATCAACACTCATGCTATAAATTTTCTGCTGTGTAGCATTCAGCCCAAGCTGTATTACCTGCCCGTCAACATATGGCCTTACATCTATAGATTGTTGTTTATTATCTGTACTGTAGGTGTAAAAGTTAAGATCATCATTAGCCCACTTAGCAGCATCAAACACATCAGTACCCGCATTAGCATCGCCACGGAAGTAAATCAGCAACCTGTCCCATGAAGTAGCGTTGTTATCACTTAAGATATGGAGTTGCATCATATCGTAACCCATGCTGCTACCTGTTGTTTTGAACAGGTTGGCTGCCGTAGCCGTTGATTTGCTGCTTTCGTGAAAACCTACAGTATTATTTGTAGCTGCAGTTGCTGTAACTACAAAGCTGCTGTATGCCGGCAATATGTACGATACTGACAAAGGCTGCGAAACATACGCGCCGGCAAGGCCCTGGTTAGGATCCCATACCCAGAAATTAGGCCCAACTGAGCTGCCCAGAGTAAGGGTGCTCAGGTCTATTGACGCTGCATATGGATTAGCTACAAAATTGTAACCTTTATTGGCATTGGTAGTTAGTGCTACACTCTGGTCTCCTTGAGTAAGTTGACCATACATATTGATGGTTGTGGCAGATGGTGTATATGGCTGATCTAGCAATCCTTCTCCCGGTAGGCCTCTTACCATAATACGCAATCCTTCGTAAGGGTTCCATGCATTTGCACCAACGCCGTCTGTAGCTGTATAGGGTATCCAGCCAGTAACATCATCGGTATCAGAACCATTGGCAGTAACCGGGTTGTACCAGAAGGCAGAAGGGTTGTTGGTACCAGTTGTTGTAAAACCGGTACCATGACCCGTAATATCGAATGCAGATTGCAATTGAGATAAAGCTATGCTGCTGCTGAACGGATGAGCCAGGAAGCGGTATGCCCTGCGGCCACCATGTATATATTTTTGTACGTTTATGGCGGTACCTGTTATATAACCACCCGCCGATGAACCTGCATTTACTGTTGCAGTACCTGTAGCATCTGATATAAGGAACACTATTCCATTATTGGTAAACGTACCCGATGTAGGATAGTAATTGTACTTAATGTGAATACGGCTATTCTGAGGAAGTGTAACGCCATGGCTGTTATTTATTTCAAGGTTGTACACCGTATCAGATGCCGTAATGGTTTGTGCCGACGTGCCAGCAAATGAAAGGATACCTGCACCTTGTACCGAAGCCAGCAAAGTAGCATTACTATTTACCAGCAATTTCAAACCTGCATCTATGATCAGGCCGGAATTAGCTTCCATATAGAGTCTGTAGCAAGCATTAGTATTTACTGTAGATATTTCAGGGGTATCCATTACGCCTACTAATGGAGTGAGAATAGTAGGAATATACGCACTGATGGTACCATAAGGCACTATGTGACGATCCCAGTTATTTGTATCGTTCCAGTTCTTGCTTGAGTCACCGGTCCAGATATCATAAGGATAAACAGTTATGCCCTGGCTGATGGTGGACGTAGTACCACAACCATAAGGAGATGTGGCAAATACACTCACATTGCCACTGGTGGCTGCAACGTCGTAGGTATAACGGGCAGTATCCCCTGAATTTGCAATGCTCACACCGCTGCCGCTATAGGCCCATACGTAGTTCACATCGGTATCCAGGTTAGTGCTGTAGATCACATTTACCTGGCCCTGCAGCGCCCAATTGTAATTAGGGTTAAATGTTATGGGCAAAGGGAAAGAATCAACTACTGCTGTAGTTACTATAGTAGATGCTGCACCGCAAGTACCCGTAACGTTTAACTGGTACTTATAACCACCAAATGAAAAATTACTATTAACGATGTGCAGGGTATTGGTATGGGTACCCGTATAAGTAGTATTATCTGACAGGTTAACAAAACCGCTGCCTGTGTTTGCAGTCCATTGATAAACCAATCCAGGGCCACTTGCGGTTGCACTTATCGTACTATTGCCACCGAAGCATATGTGGCTGCGTGTAGGAAGATTGGAAGTTATAATGGTTGTATCAACAGTAAGTGTAGTGGGTGTAGTAAAAACAGCAGAGCACGTGCCTGTTACCGCCAGTTTATACTGATACCCTGTCATTGCAGTGATCACATTACTGAGTTGCAGGCTGCTTGTAGCAGAACCACTGTAGTTCCAGTTGTCTGATATGGCATTGTAACCAGAGCCTGTATTAACATACCACTGGTATGTTAAACCCGGGCCAGATGCTGACCCAGAAATAATTGAACTGCCACCAAAGCAAATATGCGTGCTGGTAGCAGGGCTGGAGGTGATGATTGTTGTATCTACAGTTAAAGTAGTTGCAGTTGTGTTTGCTGATCCACAAGTGCCCGTTACCGTTAATTGGTAGACATATCCTGTCATAACGGAGATCACATGACTGATATGCAGGCTGCTTGTTATAGAACCGCTGTAGTTCCAGTTGTCAGAAATGGGAGTAAAACCAGACCCTGTATTTACAAACCAATGATAAGACAAGCCAGGGCCCGTTGCAGTACCAGCTATTGTTGAGCTACTGCCGAAGCAAATGTGGGTAGAAGCTGCGGGGCTTGAAGTAACAATTGTAGAATCTACGGTCAATGTAGTTGCAGTTGTATTGGCAGAACCACAAGTACCCGTTGCAGTTAATTGGTATTGATAACCGCTCATAGCGCTTATCACGTTACTTATCTGCAGGCTGCTTGTAGCAGAACCACTGTATAGCCAATTGTCAGATATAGGGTTGTAGCCTGAACCTGTATTTACGTACCATTGGTACGATAAACCAGCACCAGATGCTGCACCTGAAATTGTTGAACTGCCACCAAAGCAAATATGTGTGCTTGCCGCAGGACTGGAAGTAATTGTCGTGGTGGGTGCCAGAACAGAAACCTCAACAGTATCAGAATAAGTAGTAGTACCTGTTACATTTGTCGCAGCAAGGAAATACATGCCGGTATCTGTATATGCGAGACTTGAAATATTATAAGTGTTACTTGTGGCACCACCAATAGCAGTGAAATTATTGGGTATGGAAGTATTATTTAAGTACCACTGGTAAGATGTGGCATTGGTAACGGTTGCTGTCAAGGTTGATACCGGAGAGCCCAGGCATACAGAAGAGCTTGTGGGCAAAGTTGTGAATGCAGGAGCGGGAATATATGTTATATATACATGTCCGTTATCACTTTCATAACCTGGCATATTTGTAATAGATGTCACCAGCACAGGATCTGTATAAGAGGAACCGCCTGCGCCGCCATCATTGTCGCCGCCGCCGCCGCCATAGTAGCCGCCACCGCCACCGCCACCACCGCCAGAGCTTATAGCCCCATCACCGCCAGTACCTAAAGTACCGTTAGCGCCAAAGCCATCTCCGCCTAAGCCGCCTGCTACCTGGCTACCACCTGTTGCGATCGAGACATCTGAATGCTGAGTAGGTGACCCGCCAGTAGCGGCATCGCCAATCCCACCATAGCTGGTTGGAGAGCTAGTAACGGCATCGTTACTGCCACCACCACCACTGGCTACAATTACCCTGTTGCTCAATGCAGTTCCACCAATGCGAATATCAGAAGCACCGCCGCCGCCACCGCCATAGTTGCCGGTAAGAGTATCCAGGCTGCCATTTCCACCACCATTCCACCCACCATTTCCAGTAAACGGCAGACTAAAACCAAGGTGGTTCCAATAGCCTCTGCCACCTGGATAAATATACAAAGTCTGGCCTGGTGTAACAGCCAATGTTGCAAGTATTTTCATCCCATTTCCATAATATGTGCTAAAGCCATTCGAACTACCGGCCCCACCGGCAATATCTACCTGTATGCTGGTTATGCCCGCAGGTACCACAAACGTTCCTTGGGCTTGAGAAGCATAAATTACTGTTGTTTGGGCACTTGCTTTGGTGAAAAAACATGACGCAGCAAGAGCTAACGCCATAGCAGTGAGTCTAAAAGTAGAAGGTGTCATTCTTATCATTTTTTGCTAGTAAAGTCAATTCTCTCCTAAATCCTTTATAGCAAAAATGGTATTACAAGCGGGGAACATTAACAACTCACATACTTCACGTTAACATCAAACACACTGATCATTAACAATCTTTAAACAAAATAGATATTAAAGCAAAGTAAATGATATCAAAAGGTATTACCAAAAAAATTATTTTACACAATCTGATATCCTAACAAACTACATACAATAAACATATACATTTGGCAAACTAATATTCATAAATTATTTTGAAGGGTATTTACGCACACATCTTCAACCAAGGGCATAAACTTTTTATGTAGTAATGTTGCAAGGTTACCTTATTACTAGGATGCAAACTGGAGATCTCATGTGTGACTCTATAACCGATCTACAGTAACTAATGTAATACCAGAAGGGCAGTCCGGGTTCGCTGACTACCTGTATAACTAAAACTGTTCATCGTCTGTGCATACAAATGTTCTGTTGTGCTAAACTGTACAATCAGACTAATAATAAAAAACTTAGTCCTTTGTTTCGTGTTCTCCTTCTATTCAATCAGTTTTATATAGCATTAAGTTTTTTCAATTCTTCAATGGTAATAGTAGGTGGCATTTCACCTTTCTTTATTTTTTGTATGGCAAGTTTGGCCACTTTTGCAGCAGATGATCTGTCTTTAAAACCCTTGGTGCCTGGCATAGCCGGCCGCGATGGTTGGTGGATCTTTACTCTGCTCCCCATAAGAATATCGTATCCCCAGGTGTGGTCTGGAGAGGGAATAATTTTATAAGAAAGATTGCCAGGTACTTTACCGTTTGAAAAAGCCGGTGTTTGAGCTAGAGCACTGGTAAATGTAAAAGAAGATACTACCAGCAATAAAACGACCAGTAGCCTGTGCGATGTGATTTTTTTTAATAGTACCATTTGCTTTGAAGTTAATTCTCTCCTAGGTCCTTTACAGCAAAGAAACAATAGAAACATTAACAATTCACATCCCTCACATAAGAATACATATTCCACTAGTTAACAATCCTTAAGCAATAGGCATAGTAACACAAAATAAGACACTTATAATTCATCATGTAATTGCCTACAAACACCATATAAACAACATACAAAACATATATTATTTATACACATGCGCAATAGATGGAGAATTAAAGCCATTGAGTAATTGCCTCAGCACAGTTTTCACCATCTATAGCCGCAGATACTATACCTCCTGCATATCCTGCGCCTTCTGCACAAGGATACAAACCCTTTATTTGCGGATGTTGCATAGTAACTTTATCGCGGGGGATACGCACAGGAGAGCTGGTGCGCGATTCTGTCCCTACCATAACAGCATCGGCTGTATAATAACCTTTCATCTTTTTCCCAAAGTCTGTAATAGCCAGTTTTAGCGCAGTATGTATCTCTTTAGGCAATATGGCTTTCATATCTACGCTTTGAATACCGGGCAGATAAGAACATTCAGGTAATGAGGAGGATATTTTGCCCGAGACAAAGTCTGTGAGGCGCTGGGCTGGAGCAACAAGACCTCTGTTGCAAACTGAATATGCTTTTTGTTCCACCATACGCTGGTACCCCATAGCCGCAAGAGGTCCATTAAAACCATAGGCATTAAAATCCTTTTCATCAACGCTTACCACAGTGCCTGAGTTAGCAAAGGGATTATTTCGCTTTGAAGGCGACCAGCCGTTGACTACTATTTCACCAGGCGCCGTAGCTGCAGGGGCAATAATGCCACCCGGGCACATACAAAAAGAAAAAACACCCCGCCCCGTAGCTTGTGTAACCAATGAATAACTAGCCGGGGGAAGAAAAGGATCACGCACGGCTGTATGGTACTGTGCTTGATCTACCAGCCATTGTGGGTGCTCAATCCGAACCCCTAATGCAAAAGGCTTTGCTTCTATTGCTATTTCTTTGCTGTGCAGCAATTCAAAAATATCTCGTGCCGAGTGCCCAGTAGCCAGTATCACCGCTTTTGCTTTAATGGTTGTACCATCGGCTGTGCGTATGCCCTGTAGTACATCACCATCCAGTAAAAAATCAGTAACCTTTTGTTCAAATAACACCTCGCCTCCGCAATCCACAATTTGCTGCCGCATAGCGCTTATTATCTGTGGCAGTTTGTTGGTACCTATATGGGGATGTGCATCATAAAGTACAGATTCGTCAGCTCCGAAAAAGTGAAAGAGCTCCAGTATGCGTTTTACATCACCGCGTTTTGTAGAGCGTGTATATAGTTTACCATCGCTATAGGTGCCAGCCCCACCCTCTCCAAAACAATAATTAGATTCGGGGTTCACTATACCGGCTTTGTTCATCGCAGCAAGATCGCGACGGCGGCTACGTACATCTTTACCACGTTCCAGCACAACCGGCTTATAACCCAGCGATATAAGTTTAAGGGCCGCAAACAAACCTGCTGGCCCGGCACCTACAATAATAACCGGAGGTGCATGAGTAACATTACGCAATTCAGGATCAAAAGGTGTTCGCTCAGGTATTGGCTCACCTATATAAGCATCTACCTGCAACACAACTTTGGCTTGCTGGCCACGGGCATCAATAGACCGTTTAGTGATCTGGAATCCGGACAACTTACTGAAAGGAACACCAGCAGCATTAGCCACCAGCTTCTTTAATGTTTTATCATCCACTGCCTCGGCAGGCAATGCGGAGAGATTTACTTTTATCATGTGCGTCAGGTTTTTATCCTAAAAGCGAAAAAGGACTATGGATGCAGCTTCTTATAATTTGCTTTCACCCGTTCAAGATGGTCTATGAACTTTTGAATGTCTGGGTCGTAACTATAACCTGCATCAGCAAGCTTATTACCTTCTTCATCTACAAAGAAATAATAAGGTTGCGAATTAGATCCAAATTTAGCGGCTTGTATATCTGCATTTTTATTACCTATGGTTACCACCTGCGAATTGAGATCTTTAGAGAAATACTGCTCATTCTTAGGGAGATCTATCCGGTTAAAATCGCAAAACAATGATGCTACTACGAAATCATTTTTCATACGCTTTAATACCTCTGGGTTGCTCCACACCTGTGTTTCCATCTTACGGCAGTTTACACAATTGATCCCCGTAAAATCCAGGAATACAGGCTTTTTCAATTTCTTAGCTGCAGCCAATGCTTCGTTATAATCAAAAAAAGTAACCAACCCCAGGTTTCTTACTGCTGAAGGCTCATACTGCTTCATGATATCAACGTATTTTTCGGGCTTGGGACCACTGTATTCTTTTTCACCTACCGGTTCACCACCGCTGGTTAAAACAAATTCCTGGGTGCCTATAGGCGGCAGGAACTGACTCATACCGTTAAGTGGCGCGCCCCACATACCTGGAAATAAATAAACAGCAAATGTGAAAGAAGCTATAGCGAGGAACAACTTGAAAATGGATACATATTCCTGTCCGTAAACATTCTTCTTATTTTCGTCGTCATGCGAAAGTTTTAATTTGCCCAAGAGGTAAAAACCTAGCAAAACGAATATTACTATCCATAGCGCTATAAATATTTCCCGGTCCAGCAAACGCCATCCCATCGACTGGTCCGCATTGCTGAAGAATTTCAACGCCAGCGCCAATTCTATAAAACCAAGCACCACTTTTACCTGGTTGAGCCAGCCACCTGAACTAGCTATTTTATTGAGCATACCCGGAAAAACGGCAAACAATGCGAAAGGCAGCGCCAAGCCAAAAGAGAAGCCAAACATACCTATTGCAGGCCCTATAAAACCTCCCTTAGCAGCAATAACCAGCAACGGACCAATGATAGGGCCAGTGCAAGAAAATGACACTATAACCAAGGTAAGCGCCATAAAGAAGATACCACTAAAACTCTTTGTATTAGCTTTAGAATCGGTCTTATTGGTCCATGAAGATGGCAAAGTAATTTCGAACGCACCGAGAAATGATATACCGAATACAACAAACAACACAAAGAATACCAGGTTGGCTATCCAGTTGGTAGATAAAGTATTTAAAGCATTTCCACCGAATATTGCTGATATGGCAACACCCAGCAAAGTGAATATAATGATAATAGACAATGAATAATATCCAGCATTCCTTAAACCTTCTGCACGGGTTTTACTGCGTTTGGTAAAGAAGCTAACAGTAATAGGTATCATAGAATAAACACAAGGAGTAAGCACCGCTAGTATTCCACCCAGCAAAGCTTCAAGGAAAACCATCAGCATAGATTTTTTCTCCTCTTTAATTTCTGCCTTTTTCACACTTGCCGGCACAGGAACCTTTACAGTTGTATCTACAGTTGCAGTCATGCTGGCATCTGCAGGAGCCGCACTTGCCGTATCATTACTATGAGATTCCGGTGCTACTACAGCAGTAGTAGTATCACCCCCTGCACCAGGAATAGTTATGCTGAAAGGTTTTGTTTTAGGTGGCAGGCACATGCTTTCATTGCACACCTGGTAGCCATAGGTCCCTTTTACCACTGTAGCACCTTTAACGGTTACAGTCTGTACATAATCAACCTTGTCTTTATATAGATGCACATCACCGTCCACACCATCTATCTTTTCGGTGAGCAAGTTGCCTTTCTCTTTGGGCTTACCTACAGCTTTCACTTTAGTATCTTTGTCGAGCTCAAAAGAAGGCGATACCTGCAAACCATCTCCCCCGGCATTGAAAGACCAAATATGCCAGTCTTTTTTTAGCTTCAGGTGAAATACAAGATCGTATGTGTTGGCCGATTTCTTTTTGGCTTCAAAGGTCCAGGTAGTGGGATCCTGCACCATCTGCCCCACCGCATAGTTTGCAACAGACGAAATAAAAACGCTCAAAAATACGAGCAATGCTACTTTATATACCTTCATAAAAGAAGTTTTGGGGCCGTGGCCATCTTTATTTAATCTGAATACAACATACTGCATCCCCTGTTCGCAGTCTTAATTTCATCTGTTCTCGTCCCAGGGCATCTCACAAATCACAATCGATCCGCTTACTTTATGTCAAACACAAAATCCTTCGTCTTTGGGGGTAGGCATATCGTTTCATTACATACCTGGTACAAGTGTGTGCCGGATATTTTTGCTTTTCCCTTTACCGTTACACTTTGTACGTAGTCAACTTTGTCTGCAAATAATGTCACTTTACCATCTATACCCTCCATAACCTTTACCTGTGGTTTACCTGTTTCTTTTACTTTACCATTACGGTGCAAGGTTGCACTATCAGTAAACACAAAAGAGGGCGCTATCTGCAGTCCGTCACCACCCGGGTGTAGAGACCAGATATGCCATCCGGGTTTCAAAGACAGGTGAAATACCAAGTCATACTTATCAACGCCCTTTTGCTTCACCTCATACGTCCAGGTTGTCGGGTCGCCAATAATTTGGGCATACGCTCCACCTGCACAAACCAATAGCAAGACAAGCAACGCTGTCTTAAATATGTTCATCCTGTTCATCAAATAAATATTAAACATGGGGTTAGTTGGTAAATGCCTCCAGTATCAGGCGGCCGTCAATATTGTGCAAAGCATTACTGCTTGCGCGCTCAGGGTGCGGCATCATGCCAAACACATTGCGGCCTTCATTACAAATACCGGCTATATTATTTACCGCACCATTAGGATTGGAATGCAAATGCACCTCCCCATGTTCATCGCAATAACGGAATATTACCTGATTATTCTTATTAAGTTGTTCCAAAGTAGCAGCATCAGCATGATAACGACCTTCACCATGCGCGACCGGTATTTTCAATACCTTATCAGCTACATTTTGACCTATAATGTTGCGATTATTCTCGCTTTTTATATAAATATTTTTACACACAAATTTCTGGTGGTCATTCTGCAGCAACACACCCGGCAACAGACCAGACTCACAAAGTATCTGGAAACCATTGCAAACACCTAGTACCTTGCCGCCATGCTTGGCAAAGTTGATCACTTGCTCCATCATAGGGCTGAAACGGGCAAGCGCACCGCAACGCAGGTAATCGCCATAAGAAAATCCGCCAGGCAATACTATGCAGTCATCCTTAGTAAACATAGACAAGTCTTTGTCTTTATGCCAAAGCATTACCACTTCTTGTCCCAGGTCGTCGCGTAATGCGTGCATCATATCCCTGTCGCAATTAGAGCCCGGGAAAACAATAATTCCAAATTTCATTTTTAATATGCCTATTTATATGCCACCTGGCAAAAAATGACCAGAAGCAGCGAGAAATAAAAGATAAAATTACTAAACCGTTTACTTTTTTCAAGATTAAAGCCGTGCGTTATGATAAAAGTCAATGCAGGTATCACTATTAACCAGGCCGAAACCACAAAAACATCTGTAAAAACAGCAACAAGTACTGCTATTATTGCATACATAGTAAGGGTAGCCCAGTTGCGCCTGATGTAAATACCGTTTTTGGGTACTTGCAGTTGCATGCCGTACAACCCGCACGATATAAGTATGACAAAACCTGCCAGCAGACCTATTATATAAACAGGTGGTCCTAATTGTCGGGGCAATGATATGCCTGCCTGCGGCCATTCAGACAAAAGAGGCAGTTTATCCGCAAGGAAAAGAATACCTGCGAAAAAATACAAAGGTGTTACATAACCAAGCACCGCTACTACCCATTCACCAACATTAAAACTGCGCAAAATAATGAGCGCACCCAACAACAACACCACAAAACCCAACGCCGAAAACTGAAGCACACCCGCTAGGCAAAAAAGATACCCTGCATTGAAAATATTTTTTCGGGGCTTCAGTGTTTGGTTAAAGCTCAGCATCACATCTACACCACAAAGCACAAACCAGTTGACCACCATTGCCAGGCTAAAGAAACCAAACGGCGGGTACATTGAAATAAGTAAAATATACACCAGCGCAGGTATATAACTGGGCCTGTAAAACAATTTGTAATGCGCTGCTATCCTGTTTATATATAGCGCCTGCAAGAAAAGAAGAATGATATTAAGGAAGGTATAGCCAAATGCGCTATTATGCAGCACTACGTTAAATAAGTCCAACAGGCTATTATACACAAAATACCCCGGCAGCCGTACAGGCGCTTGTGGATGCAACAATACCCCCAGTTTTAGTACCAGGGTGCCAATAAACAAAATGATAACGGTAAAGGGATTGTTGTTCCTGAATGTTTGCAGCACTTGCCGGCCGGTTTTTGCGAAGATAAGATAACAAAATAAATCCCCACTGTTCACTTGTTGTTTTCCTTGCCAACCAGTTACAAGTTGAAAGAAAAATAGCTAAGATGCAGTAGAGATTCTACCTCCTGTTTATCTAAAATACAATTTTAGCAAAGCAGATTTGCTTTTTGTGCAAACAAGGTATCATCATAGCTCTGCCGGTAACTTGCTTGCCCGACCGGGGCAACCAATCAGGATTGTCGTTACCCTCCGGCGAGAAAGAATGTGTGTTAACCTTTCCCTGTGCATCAAGAGTTGCTAGTTGTATGCGGGAATGGTACGAATCAAAGTCATTAAAAAGGAATCCTAATGTACCTCCTGTATTCAGTAAGGCATAAGATGAAAATAATCCGCCATCTTCCTGGGAATATTGCTCCTTGGGAACCAAGGCATTCCATTCGCGATTGCCATTGCTATCATAAGAGAGCGCCATGATATCATCAAAATGATATTCCCGCACAGTAGTATTCATGTATGGACCATAATAGTACGAATAGTAACCAAAGCCCGGCGCATAGCTGCTGCGCAATGTAATAAATGACGACTCTGCAATAAGTACAAAACCACCATCGTTTTTCACTATAAGCTGCTTCACCTGATACTCATCAAAAGGACGCCTGTGGCCATGCCCTGCCGCGCTCATCATGTCACTGTCAAATGGTATAGCCCTCTTATTCTGAAAGGTTTCACTCCCTATATCATACCATGCGTACAATACCCCTGAATAACTACCGTTTTTCTTATCCGCATAAAAACCGCCGGCATATACACGTTTATTAGCATTATCCACTTTCATGTATAAGTTACCTGCATATATATTATCGAGATTTAAAGCATGATCATTAAATTTATTAGCAGATTGTGGCAACGTAAGTAACCAAACCTGGTCTGAATAACTCTTGCCCCCTACATCTGTATAAACAGGTATGTACATGTTACCATCGTTGCCTACCATAGGCTCGCCATGCGCAATATCATTATCCGCACTATAGGTGGCGTGTGTGCGATGCAGAATAGCCAGACTGTCATTTATAAACTTAGCATCAAGAGTAAATGTTTTTCCTTTATCCTTGGCGCTGAAGATGACAATTAATTTCTTGTCCTCTGATATGGCTGAAGAAAAATAGGTTTTTGTAGGGCCTAGAATCCCGGTCTTTACATTATCCAGCTGTATAGGTCTTGCTTTTAACCGTCCTGTAGCGTCCAGCAGCGCTGCATATTGCACTATTTTATTACTTTCTACCGCCTGGTACAGTACTATTATCTTATCAGGGTAGGCTATGAATTTTGTCTGGTATATTTTGGATGGGAAAAAGTCGAGCAGTACAGTGGCTTCTTTCTCCATGTTATCATTATAGGCATCTAAAAAATAACCCTGGGGCGAAGATCTGTAGGTGTAGTAACGCCCACCAGTATAACCCACAACTGAAAAATCGCCACCCTTAAGATCGAAATTCTCATATGGAGAGTAAAGCACTTCCTGTGCGTGGGTATATACACCCAGGAAAAGAAAAAGTATAATAAAAACAGAGCGGACAAAATTCATACTTCAAATTTAGTAGAGATATGCCAAATATTCGGTTAAAATATTTACTCTAAAAAACGTTCTTTCAGTCCTGGGGCCGGCAGCATACAACTATCTGTTTTTCCAAACCACTTATATCGGCTCCGGGCCACTATATTGTATAACTCATTGCGGATGAAACCGGGTATAATATGCAGAAATAGAAACGATCTCCAAGCGCCACCCAGAAGATTTAAAACCTGCAAAACGGCATCAGACCGGGTGTAATACCTGTTTTTATAGAACAATACAACGCTATCCAACCCGCTGTTTTTTAGATTGCTTAAATGCTTTAGTGCCGCTGTCCCGGTAATACCCTGTATCGGAGCAAAAAGGAACTGCTTTTTTTTATCGTGCCGTATTACAAACTGAACCGACCGGTTGCAAAGATTACAAACCCCGTCAAAGAATAAAATTGGTCGGCCGTTGATATCCATTTAATTTTTCTTTCCTTTCAAAGAATCCTTGGTGTGTTGCAACTCGTGCGCCTGAACTATGCTATCTGCTTTTGCTTTTACCTCTATGGCCAGGCGGCTATCCAGGTCTTCCATAGCCTGGCGGTGAATATCGGTGGTGCGTGCACTTACAGCTGAATCAACTTTCGCGTTGATCTCTGCCTGAGACCATTGCTTTTCTTTTGTTGTACAAGATGCCAAACCAGCCAATAAAACCATTAATATTACCTTTCTCATATCTGGGTGCAAATTTACAACAACTAAACCAATTAAACGTTTGTTTAAATAATTTAATTGTTGATTTTAACAACATATTTTGCAATAACACTATTGTCATTATTGATATGACATTAAAAAACAGGAATTTTACAGTAGTATATGAGGCAATGGGTAAAATATATTTTAATGGCTATAACACTCTTTGCTGCTGCCCCTGTTGTTGCCCAGCAACATCGCAGCGCAGATAGTATTATGCTGGGTGCCGTAGTTGAAAATAAAGACACTATAGCCATGATATACCTGCCTGAATTTATAAAAACGGAAAGGCTTACCGCCAGGGAAGTACACAGATATGCCAAACAGCGCGAATACGATGCTACCTTACGTTATAATGTGTATAAAGTTTACCCATACGCTGTAATAGCCGCTGATCTATTGAAAAATGTAGATACTGATCTGGACAAAATAGATGGGAGGAGCGAACGGAAGGCCTACTTAAAGTCGGTAGAAAAAGAATTAAACAAACGCTTTAAAGGTGAACTAGAGGACTTGACCATAACGCAAGGACAAATACTGGTGCGACTGATAGACCGGCAAACAGGAAAAAACTGCTATAGCATTATACAAGAGGTAAAAGGCGGATTTTCTGCGGTAATATGGCAATCTGTTGCACTAATTTTTAGCAATAACCTGAAACGCGAATATGATCCTACCGATAGGGATAAAGACATAGAAGCTGTAGTAAGAGAATTAGAAGCCAGTAATTACAATAAATATCAATATTATCAGCAACAAACCAGGTTACGCAAATAGAAGATCATTAGAACTCATACCAATTTATATAGCTATAAGACTAGAGAATAATTATTGCTATAATTTTGCGCCTCTCATAAATAGTAAATGAAACTACATATACTGGCCATAGCCGCCCACCCTGATGATATAGAACTGAGTTGTGCAGGCACTCTAATAAAACATGCACAAATGGGACAGGCAGTTGGCATAGTGGACCTGACACAAGGTGAACTGGGTACTCGCGGCACTCCTGAACTACGGCTTATAGAGGCCGCAAATGCGGCAAAACTGATGGGGGTAGCTGTTCGCGAGAATGCTGGTATGGAAGATGGCTTTTTTAGAAATGACAAAGAAAACCAATTAGCACTAGTCAAGTATATACGCAAGTACCAACCAGACATAGTGCTGGCCAATACCCTATATGACCGCCACCCCGACCATGGCAGAGGCGGCAGGCTGATAGCAGACGCTTGTTTCCTGGCTGGTTTGCGCAAAGTAGAAACTGAAATAGACGGAGTACCCCAGGTGGCATGGCGGCCTAAACGTATCTTCCATTTTCAGCAGGATCGTAACGTTACACCGGCATTTATAGTGGACATATCTACTACTTTTCATGAAAAGATGGAAGCGATAAAATGCTATAAAAGCCAGTTTCATGACCCTACATCTGATGAACCCATTACCTACATTGCCACCGAGGGCTTCTTGCAACAGGTAATGTACCGCGACGCCCAGGTAGGCAAACAAATAGGGGTGGAGTATGGTGAGGCATTCCATTGCGAGAATATACCCGGCATAAGCGACCTGGACCAATTATTACTGCCAGCTATACCATAATTTAAAATACTGACGAGAAAGATACCTTACCGTGCCAATTGAGTAACTTTACAATACAAAAACGACTCATATGCCAACCGTATCTAACCTTTCACCCCTTGCCTTTGAGTTACTTAAATATATTTGCAACACAGGCAATGGATCGAAGGAACAAAATATAGATAAAGACAGCCTGGGAATAAGCACACAGGAAGATTTCCTAAATGCGCTAGAAGAATTACAGCAATCAGGCCTGGTCAGTTTATCACGAGACGCTACTTATGTGCAGCATACATCACCCGATGATCTGCTCACCGAAAGCATAACGCATAGCGAAAATGCAGAGAATATTGCACCTATATCAGTAAAACTAGCCGGCGATGAAGGCGAAATATGCAAAGCAATAGACTACTACCTGGAGGCCGGAAGGAAGCAATAATACTGTCCGGAAAAAATTATCAATAAAAATTCAAAAATTATTTTGGTAATACGTAAAAAATGAAGACCTTTGCAGTCCTAAAAAAAAGTACAGCATGGCTCGCGTTTGTCAGGTAACAGGTAGAAAACCAGTATCAGGTCACAAGGTATCCTTCTCTAACAAGAAGTCTAAGCGTCGCTTTCTGCCTAATTTGCAGACCAAGCGCTTCTTCCTTGTAGAAGAAGACCGCTGGGTAACTATAAAATTAACGGCGGATTCCGTACGTACAATCAATAAAAATGGCTTGCTCACTATAGTTAAGGAACTTAGGGCTAAAGGTCAAACTGTTTAATTTATAAAAGTAATAAAGTCCTTCTAATATGGCTAAAAAAGGAAGCCGGGTGCAGGTAATACTGGAGTGCACTGAGCATAAGAACAGCGGTTTGTCAGGTACAAGCCGTTACATAACTACCAAGAACAAGAAAAATACACCTGAGCGTATTGAGTTGAAGAAATTCAACCCGATCATGAAGCGTGTAACTGTTCATAAAGAAATTAAATAACCTTATAAAATATTTAAGTTATGGCAAAAGCAGCTAAAACCGCGATAAAGAAAGACCCAAAGCAGGCAGCAGAAGCTAAAAATTACACTAAAGTAATCAGAGCTGTACGCAGTCCTAAAACTGGCGCTTACACTTTTAAGGAAGCGATAATACATAAAGACAAAGTAAAAGAATATCTTGCAGCTAAATAAGCAGCCCTTGTAGCCCTAAGAGCTATATACCTTAGGACTTATAAACTTTTAGCGCCACCATATCAGGTGGCGCTCTCTTTTATATAAAACAAGCAGGTCAAAATAAAAAAGATCAGTATTTTTATACTCATCTCATTACAACATGACACTCATAGCTATTTTTCTTCCCTGGCTATCCTTTTTGCTTAGGCTGCGCATACTTAAAGGAATATTATGCCTATTACTGCAAATAACCCTTATAGGTTGGATACCTGCCGCAATATGGGCTGTTGTAGATCTGCAAAACTCCCGTGCCGACAGGCGCACAAGAAGGATAATAAGGGCACAACGATATTAGAGACGGGATAAATATGAAATTACCTCCCGCATTCAGATCATTACAATACCCAAATTACCGACTCTACTTTATTGGCCAAAGTATATCGCTCATCGGCACATGGATGCAACGCATGGCTATAGGCTGGCTGGTGTATCGCCTCACCCATTCTGGCTTTATGCTTGGCATTGTAAGTTTTGCAGGTCTTATACCCACATTTATCCTGTCGCCTTACGCAGGGGTAATAACTGACCGACGGGATAAATACAAACTACTCCTCACTACTCAAATAGCGGCAATGATACAGGCATCTGTATTGGCCATCGCTGTTTTATCAGGCTATTATAACATCACACTCATCATTATACTTAGTGCCACTCTAGGTATCATCAATACTTTCGATAGCCCATCGCGGCAATCGTTGATGGTGAAACTTGTAAATGACAAAAAAGACATCCACAATGCCATAGCGCTCAACTCATCTATGGTAAATATGGCAAGGCTGGCCGGCCCTGTTATTGCCGGCATTGTGTTATATCAGTTTGGAGAAGGGTTGTGCTTTTTACTGAATGCACTAAGTTTTATAGCCGTCATTACCTGCCTATTGCTCATGAAATTGCCCAAACACATCTACACAATACCCACGAAGAATATGTGGCAGGAATTTCACGAAGGCTACATCTACCTTCGCAATTCACCACAATTATTGCGTATAATAATTATGCTGGGTTTGTTGAGCCTGTTGCTAATGCCCTACGCTACCCTATTACCCATATTTGCCAAAGATATCTTTCATGGCAATGCTAAAACTTACACTTTGCTGAGTGCCTGCTCAGGACTCGGATCATTAGCGGGCGCATATTTCCTGGCCTCACGCAAAACAGGCCATAATCTCAACAGGTATATATTGATAGCTTCTTTCTTCTTTGGGTTGGGTTTGTTTCTGCTTGCAGTTAGTACCCAATTGCCTCTTGCATTATTCTTTATTATAGTAGCAGGTGGTGGTATGATGACTTGCATAGCAGCCGGCAATACATTGGTGCAAACTGAAGTTAGCGATCATATGCGTGGCCGGGTAATGAGCTTTTACTCCATGGCATTCTTTGGCATGCAGCCTATAGGAAGTTTCTTTATAGGCCTTTTATCAGATCATATTGGCGCGCGGGTTACCGTTGGGTTGCAGGGATGTATGGGACTGGCACTAGCAGCATGTTTCCTGCCGGGGCTATACAAGGCGCACAAACAATTATCAAAGCCTGCTAATGCTGCCATACATACAGCACAATAGTGTATGCCCCTGTCTGTTTTGAATAATCTGTTTCCATAGATACATGTGGTGGAGGTGTGGGGGCATCGTCCTTTGTTGACATGTACACCAGCTTTTTATATGCTTGAAGGCCGGGGTAAAAGTTATCGCCATAACTCAATACATATCCCTTATCCAGCAGGCAGTTATTCAGGAAGCCTTTATATTTTTCATATGCCTGCTGCACCTCTGCCAGGTTTCTCGATTGGAATAAAGCCCCTTCGTATCGCAAACCCATAACAGAAATGATGCGCCCTGTTATCACTCCGGGTACAGACACCTTGCAAGCCCAAACAATGCCTTTCTCATTTATCTTAACTATACTATCCTTTACGGTCTTAAAGCCTGCTGGGGCCGCCTGCACCAGCATATCTATACCGCTGCAAAACTCTTTTTGCTGTGCCATAAGGCAAGCTGGTAAAGCAAGCAGGAAAACAAAGGCAATTCTTTTGATCATGGTATCTGGTATTTCAGGTGTAAAATAAAAAAACGGCCTGGATTATTACTCCCGGCCGTTACTTAATATGGATCATACTTACAATTATAAACGTTCTATTACTACTGCGCTTGCACCGCCACCGCCGTTGCATATACCAGCTGCACCATACTTAGCGCCCTTCTGCTGCAGTACATTCAGCAATGTAACTATTATGCGTGCACCGCTTGCACCCAAAGGATGCCCCAATGCCACAGCGCCTCCGTTTACATTTACCTTTTCAGGATCAAGATGCATTTTTTGCGTATTCACGACACCTACCACACTAAATGCTTCATTCAGTTCAAAATATTCTACATCTTCCATTTTAAGGCCAGCCTTGGCAACTGCTTTAGGCACAGCAAGCGATGGTGAAGTGGTAAACCATTCAGGTGCCTGTTCAGCATCTGCATAGCCACGTATCACGGCCAGCGGCTTAATGCCCAGCGCTTCAGCTTTTTCTTTACTCATCAACACCAGTGCAGCAGCGCCATCATTCATTGTGCTTGCATTTGCAGCAGTCACGCTACCATCTTTAGTGAAGGCTGATTTCAATTCAGGTATCTTTTCAAATTTTACATTGAAGGGTTCTTCGTCCTTTGCAAATTTTATCGGGTCGCCCTTGCGTTGTGGTATTTCTACAGGTATTATTTCATTTTCAAAACGGCCTTCGTTTACAGATGCCTGGCTTTTCTTATAGCTATTTATAGCAAATGCATCCTGCTCTTCGCGGCTTATATGGCATTCTGCTGCACAAAGTTCAGCTGCATTGCCCATTGCGTAGTTATTGTACACGTCTGTAAGACCATCCTTTGCAAGACCATCTATCAAAGTAACATTGCCATATTTATTACCCCAGCGTTGGTTGGCATTATAAAAAGGCACATTACTCATGCTTTCCATACCGCCTGCTACAACTACATCATTATCACCCAGCATGATGGATTGAGCACCCTGCATAATGGCTTTCATACCACTGGCACATACTTTATTGATTGTAGTACAAGGCACATTGTCTGGTACACCTGCAAATTTAGATGCCTGGCGAGCAGGAGCCTGGCCCAGATTGGCTTGCATCACGCAGCCCATCAATACTTCATTAATTTCTTCAACCTTTATCCCTGCTTTCTCAACTGCACCTTTTATGGCTTTGGCACCCAGTTGTGTAGCAGAAAAATCTTTTAATGATCCGCCCCAGCTACCTATCGGTGTGCGTACGGCCGAAACAATATATACCTCTTTCATAACAAAAAATATTTTTTAGACCACCAAATGTACACAAAATAGCAGGAAAGATGGCGTACCAGCTATAGCAAAAACATCATAGTGCTATCAAAGCAGATTATATACAATAACTACATAATCTGCTAACAATTAATCATTGTCTGTCTCGTGTCACAAGATGCCAATATATGTTAAAGCCACTCTAAAAAGGCACAATATCTTTTGGCCGTATGGCTGTGGTGGTTATCTTTGAAAATACCCCCACAAATAAATTTTGTAACTAAGCTTTCTTAAAAAGGTATATGAAGAAATTGATATTGTGTGTTTGTGTTTACCTGGTTACAGCCGTTGTATCAAAGCCCGTTAAAGCAGATGAAACGCTTTCTGCTTTTA
>Ga0206997_10054_pt1 | contig 36019 bp, 25 predicted proteins | sample Alteio_BWMinCont_3_FD_153478 | JGI IMG/M metagenome (GOLD analysis project Ga0206997, IMG submission 153478) | Enriched cells from forest soil in Barre Woods Harvard Forest LTER site, Petersham, Massachusetts, United States -... | ecosystem: Environmental > Terrestrial > Soil > Temperate forest >...
TCCTTCACTTGAGGAACAAAATGTTATTGGTACATTTTTTTCCTCTATTGACCTTAAAATTTTTGCTGAGAAAGAAATATTAAAGAGGTACCAATCACAAAAGCAATATCTATTAAAAAACCTCTTTATATAAATAAATGAGTCAATAGATATTTTTTACATTTTTCATATTGTTTGAGTATTTTCTTTTCTGACTCTATTTTTTCGACAATTGAAGAAAGAACATTAGAGATTTTTGTTTGCTCTTCGAAACAAGGAAGTCCAATAACTTCGTTAGAATAATCTTTAAAATAGATGTGTGGAATTGTGCTTCCAGTAATATATTTTGAAAAATCAATTGTTCCCAATAGGTAATACAGAAACTTTAAGTTCGATAATTCATTATTTTTAATAATGTCTAATGTCCCTAAAACGGAAGTCTTTGCTTCACACAAAATAATCCTTCCAACGCCTGCACCGTCTTTTACGATAGACACATACTCATCCTCTTCATTGAAAAAATCTATTTCCTTTAGTACTCCTGCTGCCCCATAAATTTTGTATTTCCCTGAATTATTACTTAATGAATTGGCGGAAACATTCGAGGCTTTTTTTATTGCTACCTCGCCTAGTTTTTTCGTTTGCCATTCCGAGAATATTTTACCATGCTTGCCTTTAAATCTTAATTTCCTATCAAACAAACTTTCCCTTAGCGATTTAATTAGGGATATTATCTCCTTTGGGAATACAATTTGTCAGAATTTATTTTCTCATAAAATAGCATTTAGAAGTATCCTTGGAATCGATTTTCCTGAATGGGAAATGAAAAGATTGGGAGATGTTGCAGAAATTAAACGAGGTGCATCACCTCGACCTATAACTAGCCCAAAATGGTTTAGTAGTAAGTCGAACGTCGGCTGGGTAAGAATCTCAGATGTTACGAAGTCGGAGAAATATCTTGAAAAAACAGAGCAGTACTTATCAGACGAAGGCATTTCAAAAAGCAGATTTGTCCAGAAAAATAACTTAATCATGAGTATTTGTGCTACAATTGGAAAGCCTATTTATACGAAGTTTGATGTATGTATTCATGACGGATTCGTCGTATTTCAAAATCTTCAAATTAATAAGGAGTATCTTTACTATTACTTAGACTTCTTTCAGTTGAATTGGTATAGATATGGTCAGCCTGGCACCCAAGTAAATTTAAATTCGGAAATTGTTAGTAATGAAACTATACTCGTTCCTTCATTCGAGGAGCAAACTCATATAGCGAATTTTCTATCACTTATTGATGAGAAACTTGTAATGGAAAAAAAGCTGTCCGAAGATTACGAGAAACAAAAGATATACCTACTACAAAATCTTTTTAAATAAAAAGATTGGTTAACAAATATTTTTTCTGGCTTTCAAATTGTTTGAGTAGCACTTGTTCCATATCAATTTTTTTATCAATAGACTGAAGAAAATTCCCAATAAGAATTTGTTCTTCAATTGTTGGTAGAAATACTTTCAATTTCATTAACTCTATTTTCGACATATTATATCGGGTACTTCCTTGTGCCAATTTTATGATTTCACCTCTAAAAGAATCGCTTCTAAAGAAATAGCGTGAATATAATGGGTTCAAAACATTAAGTGAGTTAGGCCTATACCCAAAGCAAAAACTATTTAAATACATTTCCCCCACCTTATCTAACAAAACTGATGACATTCCGATTTCGTTAGGTGTTTCCGAGGAAATAGTAAAAAAAATATCCCCATATTGAACTTGGTTTTGGTTCTCATTTTTTGAGACTTCAACTAAGCCACATTTATCAACTTGAATTCTAGAATAGTCGAAGATTTGCTTATACTGTATATATTTCCCCCCGATCCCGAAATTTTCTTTGGTTTTTCCTGATAGCCCATTATATGTTTTCCCTAACTCTCCCAATTTCTGCATTTTCCAATCAGAAAAATTATTTCCTCGACCATCTTTAAATCTGACTTGTTGTTCAAAGAGTTGCTTGCTAATTGTATTCTTAAATGATTTTAACTCCTTAATTATTTTGTTTTGGGTTTGAATCCTTTCATCGAGTAAGGATAAAAATGATGCGATCTTATCTTGCTCAATCATTACTGGAAGATTGATCATTAATGTTGCTAATTGGCTTGAGTATAAATGAACAACTGATATTCCTTGCGCCAGGTTCGCTATTTCTGTTTTCTTTTTGCTGTTCAAATAATAAGAAAGAAAAATACCGTTATTTGGGGATCTGATTATGTTTAAATCGCCTCCTAAAGCAATGCCCTCCTTTAGTACACAGGAAGCCGTTGCAATATCGATTTGAGTTTCTCCAGAAGATGGAATAATTACATCATTAGCCTTACTAAGAACTAAATTGTTTTTATCGATATTCGTCTTTGACTTTATTTCAGTTATAACTTCTCTATAATGCGTATATAATTCTCCATATCTTATACATTCGGTTACTCCATTTTTATCAATATCACTTTTTGAAACTCCTTTTCCTTTTGAAAACTCTGCAATCTTATCCAATTTATACGTATTCCACTCCTCATGAAACCCTGGGAATCTCAAATTTGGAACGTTAGCTATTTTTTTCTTTTTTACTGCCATTACACTATTTTATTTCTCAGCTATAAACATTAAGGATTTCTTACGACAAAAAAATTAAAATACTAATCCCAATTCTTTAAAATAGACATTAATCTCTTTATCTAAACTTGCCCTTTTAGATTCCAGTTCTTTTATTTCGCTCATTACTGCTTGAATATCTATAGCTTCTTCCTCTTCAAACGTATCTACATAGCGAGGAATGTTAAGGTTATAGTCATTGTCGGAAATTTCCTTCAGAGAAGCGAGATGACTATACTTTTCTATAACTGTTCTATTTCTAAACGTGCTGATAATTTTATCGATATGTTCGTCACGTAAGATGTTTTGAGTTTTTACTTTTTCATAATCATTACTTGCATCAATAAATAAAATGTCATTAGGGTTTTCACGACATTTTTTAAATACCAAAATACAAGTAGGAATACTAGTTCCGTAAAAAATATTGGCCGGTAAACCGATTACAGCATCTAAATAATTTTTAGACTCTATTAAATATTTGCGGATATGTTGTTCGGCAGAACCCCTAAATAGTACACCATGTGGTAAAACTACTGCCATAATACCATTTTCTGCTAAATGGTACACCATGTGTTGCACAAACGCAAAATCTGCTTTACCTGCTGGGGCTAATTTTCCATATTGACTAAAGCGATCATCGCTTGTAAATAAAGGATTAGCACTCCAATTAGCTGAAAAAGGTGGATTAGCAACTATGGCTTCAAAAGGTAGATCATTTAAATGCTGTGGATGTTCAAGTGTATCTTCTTGCTTAATATCAAAATCACGGTAATGAACACCGTGCAAAATCATATTCATCCGTGCAAGATTGTATGTAGTGCGGTTCATTTCCTGTCCATAAAACATAGCCACATCTTTTACTTCTCTTGCCACGCGAAGCAATAATGAACCTGAACCACAGGTAGGATCATACACCGATTTAAGTTTGTGTTTTCCAGTAGTAACAATTTTTGCCAAAATTTTTGATACTTCTTGAGGTGTATAAAATTCTCCGGCTTTTTTTCCTGCACCACTTGCAAATTGACCAATGAGATATTCATAAGCATCACCTAACACATCCAACTCTGTATTTTCTAATTTGAAATCGATTTTATCAAGATGCGTAAGAACTTTAGCAATTATTGCATTTCTTGCATCAGGAGTTTTACCCAATTTGGTGCTATTCAAATCCATATCTTCAAAGAGGTTGTCAAAGTCCTCTTCGCTATCGGTACCCATTGTACTTAACTGGATATTAGTAAGGATTTTTTGTAAGTCTTCTAAAATAAAATTGCTCTTACTTTCATCAAATTTATCTACTTCATCTTCATTATCTCCCTTTCCTCTTTTAGCAACTTCACTAAATAATTCTTCCGGTTTTAAGAAATATCCTAATTTTTCAATCGCCTCTTCTTTAATTGCTTCCAAAAATTCACCTGCTTTTTTCGTTTTAGGAGTGATATCTCGGAATTTAATTTTATCTTGTTTCAAAGTCCTGTTTGCAAATATTTCCATTTTCTCACTCAGATATTTATAGAAAATGAATCCTAATATATAATCCCGAAACTCGTCAGCATTCATTTTACCCCTGAGAGTATTTGCTATATTCCAAAGTTGTTGTTCAAGTTGCTTTTTTTGTTCTTCTGACATAATCTTTATTTCAAATTTTAATTATTGGGTTGTAATTATTGTTTAGGAATTGTTAAAGAAACTAACAGGTTAAATATAGGACAATTATTGAACTCAGTTATGACAAGCTTTATATAGATGGAGATAAATTATCATTTATAGTATAAAAATGCTTTTTGCCCAACTTTTTGGTAGAGCATTTCTGAATACTCATTACTTATTATTAATTTATATTAAAATCTTCTATATCATAGATTGATTTCAGCCGGTGTGTAATAGGCGGAGGTATTTGATCTAAAGTCATATCTTCATTTATATTTATTTTACTTTCATAATATCTCTCAAGATTTATATCATTAAAAGTTTCAATAAATTTATTTAAGTTGGTCAATAATTTTACGACCTGATTAACTTCAACGGAGTGCCTCAAATAAGGGTAAAAGACGTGAACTTTGTTTTCAAAATCCGACTTTTGAGTTTGATTCAATTTGCGATAACTTAAAGAGTTTATTCTATCTATACGTCCGGTTCGCTGTTCCATATCACTTGGATTCCATGCAATGCCATAATGATGTATATTTTGACAATAGGTGTGCAAATCTTCTCCTTCTCTGAAAATATCGGTTGTAATTAAGACATAGGGAAAGCCTGGCATTCGGAATTGCGCTGCCAGTATTCCTCTATCCCTATCGTGTTGACCACTTGTTCCAACAATAGGAGCCAGGTTCCTAAGAACTGTATTGACCCTATTTTCATCTTTCTCTTGAAAATTTACTGCTATAATTAAATCATAATCTTTTATTATGCTTTTAACTTCAGATAATAGAAAATAGAATGGCGATTCAATATTAGATAATAACTCTATAAAGGAATTATCAAATAAACTCTCCCGTGAATCCGCTACAAAGCCGGGCAAAAGTCCCGATCCATTTCTGAAAATATTTCTTAATAATGTGGTTAGAATTCTAATATCCTGCACCATATCGAATTGGCTTGCTTTCGTTCGATTCTTAAACCAAGTTCGCATTTCATCATTACAATGTTCACATAGTAGCCTGGTCAGAAACGTATTTTCATTTAGTATTCCGGTAACATTAATGTTTTTAGAAAACGTGCTGGAATTAGTTGAACCTTCTTCTAAAAAATACTGAATAGCACACTCAAAAGCATTTTTAAAATTTTGAAACTTTTTATCGGTAATTGGAATAGCCCCAAGAATTTTATTTAAGCCATCTTTAGAATAATTAATGAACTGAAAGTGATTATTTAAAATCACCGGATTAATTTCAAACCAGTTCTCCCTGTACATTTTTTGACGATAATGAAAGCCAGGCCTGCCTTTTTTAAAATAATCAAGAAAATAATAGCCGCTAAAATCTTCGTCATTATCAGAATCTGATATATCTGATTTACTTGTTTGATCCTGATAATCTCTATAAGATTTCGATAGTGCTGTTATAGCTAAGAATTTAAATTCCTTTGACATTTTTTGCAAACTTCGGTTTATAAAATCACTCAAACCATTCTTGAACTCAATATTTTCAGAACGGTTAAAGGCAATTTTTAACCAAAGTAAACCTTCGCGATCATAATTATTAGCGTCCATTCCTTTATGCGACAAAATGAAATCTTTTATTTCATCTTTATTCAATAACTGCTTTAGAATATCTGGAAGAGCCTCAAGCGTTTTCCTTTCGTTGTAGGAATTGATAAGTTCAGTGACAGAGTTTGTCTTGAATTTCGATAATTTCCCTGTTAGCTTGAGCTGTTGATTGATCACTATTTCCCGCTCATACTTTTCCATCATCCGATTCTCCATTTCAAACACCGAAGCCACCCTTCTAACGAAAATCAGAGATTTCTCCTGCTGCTGTAATTGATTTATTACTTCTATTTCGAGTTTACTTTGCTTCGGATGCGGAGGGTGCTCCGAAAAAGTTTCATAATATGACTGGATCATACTGCGAATTACGTTTGCATCCTGGCTTTCTTTAATAGTACGGCTAACTGTTTGTTCGTATTCTTTTTGACTTACAAATTCATCTTCAGCCTCTAATTGAATAGGGCTGGCTTTCCTCTCCATATCCACTTTATAACTCTCGAAGCCTGCAAGCATACCAATTTCAAAAGAAGCATTATTCTTTTGATATAAATGCTTTATAGATTTATATTGCAATAGCTGCCAAAAAATACTTTCAAAAGAATCCTCAACAACTAATGGAATAGGTGTGATTGACTTATTCACATTACCCTTTCGATGCTCTTCTCTACATTGGTTGCGAGAAATAAACTCACCTGCCAAGTTATATTCGAGATTACCCCGCACTAAAAACTTCTTTAATAGTATTTCTATATCTGCATTTGTTTTAACCTCAGATAAAATATGTTTATTTGTGAAACAACATAATTGATTTTTGATCTCTAACAGATTTCGATCCTTTGGCGTAGCTGATAAACAAATTATTTTTTTAGCCAATGGGAATTTAATGCGCTTCCGCATTTCCGGAAAATTCTCTAAAAATGATCTCTCATTTATTGCGCCTAAATATCTGGAAGTTGTCTCATTACGAATAGATTCTTCATAATCATTAAAGCCTAAGCCGTATTTATAATTATGTGCTTCATCTATAATCAAGCAATCAATAGAAGGTGATAACGCATTCATTAAATAAGCGATCAATTTTCTCAAAAGATTTTCCGATCCTTTGTTGAAATACCCAAGATTCCAAGCAGCTGTTATTGTTTCTTCCGCAAGTAGATCATTTCCAAAAACTTCATTGATTAAATGATTAAATAGAGCACTTTTAAGATTTTGCGTTGCCCCGATGCTGCTAAATGAGGTCATTCTGAAAATGGTCAAGGCATCTTCCTCTTTTACCGGAACTATTTTATGCTTAATAACATCGTTTAAATTATATAATTGTTTTATATGATTATCATCACCCAGATAATTCACTTTAACAAAATTGTTAAGCTCCTTTTTCCATTTTTCCTGTAAGTTCTTCTTTGGAACAATAATTAAATCTTTATGAGTGGTTGGATTTTTTGAAAAATGTCGAAACAAAACTGCAATACCGGCAGCAATATAAGTTTTCCCCAAACCAACTTCATCTGCAATATAAATTACGTTGTTATCAGGGCAACAAAGATACTCATAGCCTTTCCTAATAACCTCCAATTGCCTATTAGCAAGCTCGAGACCAATTGATTCATTCGTGCGCAGATTTAAAATAGATCGTATATCTTCTCCCGTTTTAATCATACTGCAACTAATTGATCAATTATCCATTTCTCCTTCCCTTTGAGCCCGGGAATATGATCTATCAATGTCGATGCTCCGCTACTTAATTCAACGTTTTTGGATTTTATGTCTTTTTTGAATTCCTTCCATGAGGTCGGGTCAATATCGTTTCTAAAAGTCCATTTTTCTGCTTGTGCATAAAATGAGTTACACAAAATCTGAAGCACCATCCAGTAAAAGCTGGCTTGAACATTTTTTTGTTCAGATTGAAGCTTGATGTCATTAATATAAAAAGGAACCGTATCAATATTTTCTGATAATAAATAATATTGAAGATTCGCGAATTGATGTATTCTTTCTTTTTTTGTTTTTAAACCTTCATTAAAAAGAAATTTTTCTAAGATGGTTAGGCTTGAAAAATGTGCCGCCATATCGTTGAGTAATGATTTTTTTTCGATTTTCTTATCATCGTATACCCCAGATTCATCGGTACCTTGCTCGGCCAATGCCCTGGTAATTTTTGCAATTTCAATATCGTTATCTAAAAACTGCCAGTATTTCATAATAATATTCGCGTCTACCTTAAAGCCTAAAGGCTTTGTTTCTACATTTAATTGATTCGGATAGTAGGTGTAGATATGCAAATTCGCTCCAGTTTCAACAGCTACTTTAATCAAACAACTTTTAGATAACTGGCGAATAGCATGTGCGTCCAGAAACTCTACGGCTTTACTATTGCTTATTTGTTTTTTATTTAAAAGATCATCAAATCTGCATTCCATTTCGCCAAGGTTGGCATTAATAAGAAGTGTTTTGTTCTTCCAATCGATGGTGAAGTCAAGATCCGGCGCTTTTCTTTCAAAAAGAGAGGTTTCCAAGGGATTCTCCAAATCTTCTTTTACAATAAATGTTACCTGATCCATATCGAGATTCGCCGGCTTCAATAATCGAAGCACATTGCTTCCTTCCTGATAAAGAACTCCTGATTCTATATTTGCTTTATTATTTTTCTTTGAGAATAAAGCCCAAGCTGGATTTGTAAAATTGACAGATCCTATAACCGTAAAACATTTATCTTTGCTATAAAACCTATAAATTTTCGAGTGTTGATTCCTTATTTCCTTCATTACCTTATTGTCATTCCAGAAACCCCAAATTAAACCTGCCTTCTCCAAAGATCCAAATGTTTCTTTTTCTAACTGAATTTCATTGCTTCTTAGAAATGGGATCAGACACTTCACTGTTTTTATACCTTTTTGCTTTAAGTAATTAATAAGAATAAGATCATTACTAAAATAGGGCGATACAATTTCAACCTCTATTATTTCATAGCGATTAAAAATATTATCTTCAATAAATTGCTGAAAGGATTGCTGTAAGCTATTAAACAGAGGAATTTTTAAATCCACATAACTTAAAAAGAGATGGATCAGCTCTTCTGAAGGTAAAAAACTTTTTAACCCAGCCAATTTTCCAACTTCTGTTATATAGTCCTGAAGAATATTTGTTGTGGATTTATTTGGAAAGATTTTAGTTTTTTTAATTTCATGAAACGCAAAACATTCATGGTTATCGCACCACCCATTAGCTGTTAAATTCCCTGATCCGGTAATAAATAATAATGATTGACTTTGACGATCATCTTCTACTAAAATAAGAATGTGCTTAGGATGGAAGTTGGTAATACAACCTTTTGAAGCAGGTAATTTAATACAGTGAATGTCGTAAGCAAGTGAAGGGGCTTCTGTATTATCTTTTGCATAATAATCGCAAAAGACTGAAACAGGCGGTATGATCCCTTCTTTTGCGCAATGACGCCATAGTATTTTATTATGAATAATTTCATCTCTAAAATTTTTCTCAGGAACAAATAGGGGCATAACGTAGTTTTCAAAGAAGCGAGGCTCAAAATTGAACGTATGGAATAAGGCAGCCAATACCTTTCGGTTACCAATCAAATCCTTAATATGATCCCGAACGATTATCCTTTCCATTAATTCAATTGTTTATGCAAAGACATATAGGTTGATAAAAAATAATTGAAATCATTATGAAATTCTGGGACATACTCCTTCTCATAAAAGGCTCCTTCAAAATGATTCACATCTATACCTTTATCTGTTATTTGCATCCATGCCGCAGAGTTTCTCCAGCCGGCAACCTCCTCGTTTCGTTTTATTAGGCCTTTTATGAGATCAAAGTTATTGAGAGCTAAAAGCGCAGCCAAAGAGCGGGAAGTCTCATCAAAACCTAAAACTTCAGGTGTTGTCCTCCACGTTTTGATGTAAATATTCTCTTCGATTTCTTTTCGTGTCCAAAATGACTTTGTTTGGAGATAGCGGAAAATACGATTAAGAGGGGAAAGTACCTTTTCAGTATTAACGATAAATTTAATAATGGCTTTAAAATTCGGATTATTACTTGAGTTTGCTAATAAATCTGTCAGTTCGTAAAACGAAAGTTCTCTCCAGCCTGGATTGTTATTGAATAAGGGTAAAAGCTCAGTTCCGCAAGTATCCTTCAGAAGATGGTCAACAAACATTTTCTTTTCGAGTGAGCCGGGTTTTTTAAGCAAATCCGACCAATCGTCAAGTCTATCAACTTCAACTTGACAAGGCTGAGTTTCCTTCTTTTTATTTAAAAGGGTAGCTTGATGAATAAAGGCATTGTTGTCGGAAATCTTTGGTAAATATATATCTTGAAATTCTTGGGTTTCGGCTATACGCATGTCGGAAAATGGCCGGATATACTTACCCCAAATTCCATAAGCTTTCTGATTGGACATGATTTGATCGGCTGGTGCAGTTGAAATGCGCACAGTTGCCGGCTTTGTAACCATTGTTTTTTTGACCTTATCCACGCCATTAAAACCTTCTTTAGGGTTTGATTTATAGCGAGTATAAGCCATCATTTGTTCAAAACGGATAAAGAATGGCTCGAAGTCTTTATTGTCGATTCGTAAGTCATTTTTTAAGGCATGAGCAAGGCAAATTATTTGAAAGTCATGGATGTTTGCTGAAACAGTAGAAAGATTTGGAATAAGTCGTCTTCCAGCAGATTGCCATATAACTTGAAAGCCCAGAGGATCTCGCGAACCCTTTATAGTGTAGTTGGGATCTTTATCTGTCAGGTAATAATTAAGCATTTTCGTTTAAATTTAATTTTTTCTGAAAGCGGATGAATGTTCGTGAATTTTTAATTTTCTTATATGAGCGTATTTTTAATCATAAAAATATAAATGAGACCCAAAATCATAAGATGCTTCTGAAACTTGGAAAGCATCTATTTCTATAGGTAATCCATTTAAGTGATGAATTAAATATTGCTTTTTATTTTCAAGCCTGCCGTGTGCATCTTCAGTACAAGAAATAATTATTTTGTCTGGAAGAATTGTTTTCGCAGTGTCTATGAGATTATTCAATGGCTTATTTCCATCTTCTGAAAATGCTCCGGAAGAATGCTTCGCTTCACCAAAAACAAGTCTCCCATCCGGAAGCCCAACAATATCAATATCAGTAATAGGCTTTGTGCCCTCTTGAAAGTCAGTATAAATATTAAGTTGTGGCGAATACTCAAAACTCATACGTCCACTATTGTTTAACCGGATAATACTTTTCAAAACAGTAATATTTCCATCCGGTTTAAATTTTCCAGTGGCATCCCGATAGCAAAAATTGTTTTTCACCAACTCATTTAATTTATAGGAAAATGGAACTTGTATTGGAAATCTATGCTTCTGGCGGCAACCTTTGCACGAGTATATATCCTGCGATTCCATCAAGCTATACCAAAACTTTGAAGTGCAGGTTGGGCATTTAAAATTAAATCCAATAAAAAAAATTCCTTTTTCACAGAATCCATCCAACGTATATTTAATTCCTTTTTCAAGGTTTGTTTCACTTTGATGGGTACCAGGAGTGAAAACCATTCCACCCTCTTTCATAATTTCTACGCATCTATTTTTAATTTCCCAAAAGCTTACAGTATCTCCCGCTATTCTTGTGTTGGAGGACAACTCAGTAATGAGATCAAACCAAAATTTATCATACAGTATATCGTGCATACTATCTAAATCGCCATTAAACAAATTTATAAAAGCAGCTAATTTTGCTCCATCATGGCTAATACGTACAGCTTTATATTTTGATTCATGTCTCTTTTCTAAAATCTTTGGGGAGCTTAGTATTTGCCTCACAACATCTGTAAATAATGGGATCTTAAATTCAACGCTCACATTTGAGTTATCAGCAAATACTGAAAGATCCCTTCTTTTATTAACCCGGCCTTTAACATGCAAATAATTTAGATGCTCAAAACGAGTGGAGAATTTTAAATTCTGCTTTTGGTATTCCCCAATTTTTTCAATTTCAATATCCACAGCCCAAGTGTTACCATTTGGGACACCAGAAAAGCTCAATGCTGGAAAATAGAACAAGCTTTTCTCGCTAAGAAAAACTTGTTTATTAATTGATTCAGCATAATTTCTAACATACAGACCATCCGCATCTAAAATATCAAATGGAAATTTTGTATGTGAAATGACACTAAACCTAATATGCTTGCTAAAAGGTTGAAGTTTTTCGGTAACAATTTTTTTAACTTCATCTGCCGGTAAACTATAAGATGTTACATCTATTGAACTCTTAGGAGTTAAGTTGTATAATACCCCTTCAAAAAACTTATCCTTTAGCAATTCATCTAATTCTTCAATGCTGAGTAGAATTTGAGTTAATGATGAATTAGTGATAAATAATTTTCTGTTCCAAAAATATAAAAGATCAGGAATGGAATTCTTTTCCTTCGTAAGAATAAGTTCAAAGGTGTCGGTTGACAAATGATTATCTCTAAGAATAACCGTATTCAGTTTATAGGCAGAAAGCGTACTAATAAGTTGAACCTTCTTTTTATAGATATATTCATTGATTGTCGAATATCCCTGCATATCAACCGAAAAAGGCTCCTTCTCTGCCGGAAGATTGAGTTTATATGTTTCATTTGAAGTAAGAAAATTTAACTGATAAAAATCTTTTAATATTTCAGGAATATCTCCGATAGCAGAAGAGAGCGGTCTATTTCTTTCCGCTTCGCTCAGAAAACAAGAAGCATGAAGGCCTTCCATACGAAAGTCGGCGGGATCATTAAGATTCATAAACCCTGCCGGATTAAAAACAAATAATTTCTTTATTAATTCTATATCTACGGATGAAGAGTAAAATACCATATCCGGGTCATAATGATTAACCACATTTTTATACTCGTCCGAAATTTGATTTGCTACAACCGGAATGATCGGATTATATCTGCCTCCCCAGAGTTTAAGATTTCGCACCATTAATTCTCTTAGTTCCGCTCCGGTGCAATTTTCACCAACGAAAAATAAAGAACGCAAATGTCGCGGTCTTGAAGAAATGTGATATTGGTGAGTTATTGACATTAGCGTTTAAAATTCAATATTTTTTATTTAGTTTCTTTTTCCTGTATTCCTTCTAAAATTTCTTTAAGGATCGCTATCGCGCTGGTAATTTCATTATCCGTTCCAGTCACCATCAATTCAGCTATTTTACTTTTTTCAGGATTATCAATCTCTCTTTGGATAATTAAAGTGATTCTTTCTTCAACATCTTTTGACCTTGCGAAGATGCTTTTCATTTGCCTACCTAAAACCCTTGCTGCAATAAGTGGAGTGTCTCGATCATCCTCGAAAAGATCATTATGTAGCTCATATATATTCTCCGTTTCTATATCGAAATAATGTTGTAATATCAACTTGATGTCCTTAATGTCGTTTTGTCTGACTTCCGGCCGGTCATCGTATGCAATAAGTTTGAGTATCACAATTCCTGGAAGCGTACATACCTTAAACACATGATCGTTCTCAAACTCAACCTTATCTGTTCCATTTTCATAAACCTCCCTAAATCCGTTTACTGCTATTTGAGTAAGGCCTTTGCCTTCCATCATTACTTTTCCTTCAACTTCTATTTCACCAAAAGGTAAAAGATCTACTTCTAATCCTTCCGGACTAAAAATGACAAATTGATTTTGACTTGATGTTTGAAATCCTTCTTTCTCGCATAAGTATTTTCTTAACTTCTCATAATTTTCTTTAGAAGGAATATATACTGCGAAATCCACATCTTTAGTTCCTAATGGCCTTACCCCATGATGTGCAAACCATGTATCTCTTGCAATTGCGCCTACGAGGTAGAAATCAATTTCCAATGCATGAAAACCTCGTTCTAAGGCTTTAAATAGAGGTTTTAGTCCTTCTTGTCTTAATGATTCAAAGTTTATCTTGTAAGGCATTTTGATATATTTTTTGTGCTGTTTCAATATTCCTTGGATCACCCGTATTCATCAAGTCTGCATACGCCAATATTGGCGGGGCTATATTTGTTTCATCATTAATATTCCAAAACTTTTTATATACTTGAATATTTCCTTTTGGATCAGGGATTAATCGGTAATTCTTTATGAGTTCAGCTCTAGTTTCTTCTGTATAAATAGTTAATTCACCGGGCTTTAGATAATTTGTAAGAATATCACCTGCCGGTTCGCCTCCCCAAATGGTATTGTGATTTTTAAATTGTAATTGCTTCCACTTTATAAACTCTTCATCTTTCAGAAATTTAAAACGTCCGATGAACAACGTGGGTTTTAAACGATCCTGATAAGCAACCATCCATTTTTCGAGAAGTTCCTTTTTATCTATGAGTTTATATTTTGTTTTATTTAATCTTATCAAATAGCCATCTTCCTTTAATCCGTTAATCACATAATTAATGTTAGCTAATCCTACATGTGTAATATTAGCCATCTCCCTATATGTTTGATTTACATTTTCATCGTCAAGTAAAAAATGAAATATAACCCTTAAGCCTGTTTTGGTAAAAGCGCGATTTGTTTTTTCTTTTTCTGCTGTAAGTTCCTTGTTTGTATCAATCCATATAAAGATCTTTTCTTTTTTTAACCATATATTTCCATTTCCCTCTATATATGGTATTTGATAAGTACGAAGTTCTTCTTTGATTTTGGGGAAAATTCTTTCCGCAATAAGCAGAAAGTTGTTTTTATATTTTTTAGCTAACTCCTGAATTTTAGGAAGCTGATGGTTTCTAAGCTCTCTTTTAACTTCAATAAATTGGCGACAATGCTGATCGTTTATCAACAAATCAACCTCACCGTCCAGTTCTTTAGGCGCACCTTTTTTTAGTACGCCTTTTATGCCTGCTTTAGCAAGATTCTCAAGCGCCACATTTACTATTTCGAGTTCAGTCATGTTCGTAAATAAATAATGTTCACGTAACGCGAACAACCAAAATTAATGAACATCTTCGAATTATGCAAATTTTGTTCGAAAAATTTAATTGTTCGCGTTACGTGAACAAAGAATAATAATGAACGCTATTGATTTAATAAGTAATAATAAACTGCCATTGGGTTAAAATAATAATAAACTGCATTGGGTTAAAAATTAAGTCGGGCCGAACAGGAGAAATTAAAAGCTGTTGCTACCGAAGAAAACAAAAGGCACCAGGTGGTTATTACTCGGTGGCAGGTGTGTTGTTTATTGTTGTCGTATTTTCTTTACTGCTTGTTAAAAAGACAAAAATGGAATCAGGAATGACATTTCAGGAATGGGCTACTGCATACCTGTGGTTGTGCTTATCGGCTGCTTCTGCTAAATAGAATGTCGGGTATTCTTACTAAGCTATATTTTTTATGAATCTACAATTTATACATTTTCTTGACAAATCTTACATCACTTATGTATCCTGCAGTATTAAAATCATTTGGTTGTTTTTTATATTATCTTCGACATCCTATTTTTTATTTATGAGCGATACTTTTAAAGATTTAAACCTTAACAGAGAGGTTATTGATGAGGCATTACAATCGTTTTGTGAAGGAGTTACTTTTACTCAAAAAGAATATGAAAATGATTTAGTGAAATATTTTGTTCAAGTTCCAAATGAAGCTAAACCATCTACTTTAATTGTTTATTATCTGAAAAACGGAAAAACTAGTATTGGTTGCCATGAAGGTGAAAATAAAGAATTAGGGAAAAAAGTTGCACAACATGTTATTAATAAAACTGCTTTTGATATAAAATTTAACACCCCTATATATATTAAAAATCTAAGTGATGAATCACTTAATATGTTATTTGATTTTTTAGTTAACTATTGTCACGCAGAAAAAATTGGAGAAGTAAATCTTACTAATGGGACTAAATATGAGTATCAAAGTAAATATGGGGATAAAATTCATCTAAATCATTATACTACTGGCTCATTTAATGTTCAGGGTAAATCAGGACTTCTTAAAAGTCAGGTAATAGAAGGATTATCTTCTTACTTAACCTACGGAGAAATGGTACAAGCTACCCTTGAATCTTTTAGTGTTAAAGATTTAGATAAGACTAGTGCCGAGAAACTTTTTGATGCCCGTCTACCATATTCCACTAAGATGTTACACAATAAGGTTAGGGTCATTATTTTACCTGCTTTTATTACAGAAAGATTAGATATAGAAACAACTGATTATTCGTTTATGGTTTTCCCTGTACTTAGAGGAGCAGAGGGTTTTATTAAACAACTTTTTATTGAAAATGGTATAAATATTGATAATACTTTTGCAGCAGTTTTAGAAGATGATGGTACTGGTACTACAAACTTTAAGTTAAATGCTAATGCTGAATCAAATATAAATTGTATCTTTACTAAGAGGTCTATTGAGAAGTTGTATAATTTCTACAAAAAAAATAGGCACGCCATTTTCCATGTAGATGGAACATTGGTAGGAACAAGGGTTATTGATGACATTGGAATTGCTAAATCGTTAATTAATGAGAGTTTTGAAATTTTAGAAAAGTGCTCTGCTACTATTACTAATAAAAACTTAAAATTTTTAATATGAAAAAGCCATATAAAATAGTCAACTCAGAAAATAAAATCATTGTTCTTCCATTATCAAATAATCGACTGGATGAATTATGTCTTAGTGTAGAAAAGACTTTGAAAAAGAAAAATTATTTAGGTAAAGTGCTTTTTGATTTACTTATGTCTAACGGGTTAACATCAAATAGATTTGTTAGTATTTCTTTTAAGACTGATAAATTTGACTATTCTACAATTAAGGAAGAAAAAGTAGATGACAACACTTTTGATTTATCGAATGCTTTTTATTCAAAGAAAAGAGCAATTATAGATACTTCATGTTTATCACGAGTAGAAAAACAACGCATTATTTTATTTTTAGATAAATATTCGTTAGTTGAAGCATAATTAAACATCAAACACCTCTCTATTCCTATCAAAGCAAAAAGGTTTAATTTATGCAAGTAATACATACTCAAATAATATGACTTTTAGCGAGCTTCATGAAGGAATTACTTGTAATTGTGTAAAAGATGCCGTTATTGATAATTGCAGCGTGTTTACAAGGAGAGTAAACTTAAATCCTAAATTAAAAAACGGGGATTTTAAATACTCCAAAAACAAAAGACCAGAAAATGATGACTGTACTGAGTGGTGTGGTATTAGAGGTATATCTATACATATATATAATAATGAAAGTATAGAGGAAATTATTGAAAAAAATATGATTTACATGGGTATTGCTACTGGTTCTAAAAAGCAATTATCCGTTTTTAAAATAAAATCAGATGGTGGAATGGTAAAAAATACACCAAATCAAAAAGATGGAATTGATAAATATCATTTTGATTTTTATAAGCCTGATGACTTTGATACTGAAAAGCATTTAGAGTTAGTGGAACTGATAACAGTTGAAGATTTAGAAAAAATGAAAAATGTTTGAGATTCAGCCTAAATATATAGTAGATACAGATATTCCTATAATAGTTGACAATTATCTATTAATACATTTTGATGAAGTTCCGATATTATATACAGGAACAAATGAATATGGAGATAGGATAATAGGGTCATTATGTGCTGAAAGCGAAGACGGAGAAACTTTTAGATATTTTCAAACTATAATAAAGAATATAGATTTTGTAAAGTTTAAAAAAAATAAAATATCATACAGGCAACTAATTGAAACTGCAAAAAGAATTTTTGTTATCGATAAAGATGTAAATGAAAAGATAATAAATATTTATAATACTCCAATAGCAGAAATACCACAGGATTGTATGCCATTAGCAAGTGTATTCTGCCCTCATAGTGAAGTAATTTTTGGTTCAGAATTTACATTAAGCCTTAAAGGTCAATTAGCAGATGCACATGAAGCATTAAACAATCAGGTAAATATAATTTCTAAAAATGTAATGCAGTTTCTCACAACCATTACTGATTGTGTTAAAGTAAGCGGATTAACTCCCGAAATACATCAAGTTGCATATACCCCAACAAGTTTTGGAATAAATTTTAGAGTTAAATTCACTTCTAATGATCTGTATTTTAATAAAGAAGCAGAGAAAGCTCTTAATGAATACGTAACAAAAACCATAGATTATTCTATAAATCATTTGTCTTCCGAAGCAAGAAAATTAAAAGACAAAGATTTTAACGATACTGAATTTCAAAAGATGGTTAATGTGCCATTAGAAAATGCTTATCAAATACTTGCTCACAAGTTTGATGCTAAATCTCAGGAGAGATTAGTAAATAATATAATGAAAATACCTTTTGAGTTAGAAAGGATGACAGACCAATTAGGACATGGGTTTGAATATTTAGAAATGAAATCCCATAATACTACGGATAAACAGGAAAGTTCTATTGGGGTTATGGACAATGATTTTTATAATAAATTAGTTTCTGCAACAGAAATAATTGAGAGCAAAGAAAATATAGTTACAGATGATGTTTTTAAAAATTATGAGATTCATGTTTACCACTTAAACATTCTTACAAGAAAAGGAAATGCTCACATCAAAAATAAAGGTGAGGATGATAAGGAAATTTTAGATTCTCCTAAAATTGATATTACAGGTGAAGCAGGATTAGATGGTTCTGAGTTTATTGGTAGCATGGATAAGGGGTCTTGGATAACCGTTAGAGCTAAGGCTAAAAGGGTTAATGGGAGGTACAAAACACTTACAATTGAGTATAAATAAAATTATGGGTATTCTTAAATTTATCCTTATAACATTTGGAACTTGGGTGAGAAAGAAAAGCCAAAATCTAAAGGCGGCTTAAAATTTAGAAGAATTACATTCTGTATTTGTGATTTTTAAAGGGAAGACGGTCATTAAGTGTATTCTATGGGGTTGAGTAGAAATATTCTTAATACTTATTAAAGGAACTCGCATAATTTTTGTTGAAACACTTAGCTCACGCATCCTTAAATTAATTCTTTTAAAATGAATTTTGTTTTAAAAACATGAAACAAAATGAAAATGTATTGCCGAAAATTCAGTTAAAACCGTATTCCAAGCACGAATTAATTGAACTGTATCAAGTAAGTTGGAAAATTTTAAAAGGATGGCTTGAATCGCATGAAGAAGAAATCGGCGCAAGAATAGGTCATTTTTATACTCCGAAGCAAATGAAAATTATTTTTGAAAAACTGGGTATTCCCGAACTAACGGAAATGCCATAATTTTTATCAGTTATTAAGGTTCAAAAATAAATAAACCGGAAAAAAATTCCGGTTTATTATAATTCTTTTTGCCTTTTTTAGCTTTGTTAATCCCGAACTATCCTTTTCTGTCCCTTTCTTTCCTTTTCTGAAAAACGTTATTTTTAGATTCATTTTCTTTGTGCCGTTAAAAAAATCGGCATGAGCAATATCAGGCATATACTTCGTTTGCACACACAAAATCAAACACAGTCTGAAATAATTGTGCAAACTGGTATACCTCGTTATACTTTAAAAAAACACATTAAAGATTTTAAAGATAGTAAGCTAACCTTTGCAGAAATAAATGAATTAAGCGATAAAGATTTAGAAGAACTATTTGTTAAACCGGAAGAAAATAAGGTTAATGAAAAACTTCAAACTCTTTATAATCTTTTTCCGGCGATTGATAAAGAACTTAAACGGAAAGGCGTAACACGTCAACTTTTATGGGAGGAATATAAAAGCAAATACACCGATGGTGTTGGTATAACTCAGTTTGTTTGGCATTTCTCCCAATGGAAAGCAAGGATAGCTCCGACCATGCGTCAAGAACATAAAGCCGGAGATAAATTATATATAGATTTTGCAGGAGAAAAATTATCCTTTTTTGATAAAGCAACTAAGGAAACGAGACGAGTAGAAGTATTTGTAGCTATACTCGGCGCAAGTCAGCTTACGTTCGTTCAAGCAGTAACGAGTCAACAAAAAGAAGATTTTATCGGTGCGTGCGAAGATGCATTGCATTATTATGGAGGAGTTCCAGCAGCAATTGTCCCCGATAATTTAAAATCTGCTGTAACAAAAAGTAATAAGTATGAACCAACCATTAACGAAACATTTTCTGATTTCGCTGAGCATTATAATACTACCATATTACCAGCGAGAGCCAATAAACCAAAAGATAAGGCGTTAGTGGAAAGTGCAGTAAACATTATATACACACGGATATATGCTAAAATAAGAAATGTAACTTTTTTTAGTTTAGAAGAACTCAACAAAGCCATTGGTTTAGCTTTAGAAGAACATAATAATCAATTATTAACCGGAAGAGATTATAATCGTCGGCAACAATTTGAAGAAATTGAAAGGGCTACTCTGCTTCCACTTCCGGCATTGCGATATGAATTCAAAAAACAACTTTACGCAACCGTTAAAAAAGATGGTCATGTTTCATTAACTCCTGATAAACATTATTACAGTGCCCCGTACAGTTTCATCGGTAAAAAAGTTAAAGTGATGTTCTCCCGATATACGGTTGAAATATTTTACAACTATGAACGTATCGCATTACACAAACGTTTAAGAATACAATATGATTTTACCACAGATAAAGAACATCTCTCGCCCAATCATCGTTTTATTAGTGAACTATCGCCGGAACGCATTCTGCTTTTAGCAGATGAAATAGACAAAGACGTAAAGATTTATATTTCAAAAATACTTAATCAGAGTAAATATCAGGAACAAGCTTGTAAAGTTTGTTTAGGAATATTAGCCTTTGCGAAGAAAGTAGGTAAAGAACGATTAATTAAAGCGTGCCAACGCGCATTAGATTATGGTATTTACAATTACAAAACTATTAAGAAAATATTAGAGAAAGGATTAGATAAGCAAAAAAGTGAAGATGATGAACAACGGAAAATGCCTCAACATGATAACATACGTGGCAAAGACTATTATAAATAAACAAAAAAATAAATAACCTAAAAACAAAAAAGATGAACACAACAACTTTAGAAAAAATGCACAAAATGAAACTCTTTGGAATGTACAGAGTTTTTAAAACAAATATTGACTCAGGAAAAACAGAAGGGTACACGGCTGATGAAATGATTTCTACTCTGATTGAATCAGAATGGGACGATAGACAAAACCGGAGTATAGACCGAAGACTTAATGGTGCGCATTTCCGGTACAAGGCTTCCATAGAAGAATTTCATTTTCATACCGACCGGAATGTTGACAGGAATCAATTAATGCGCTTTGGAGATTGTTCCTTTATTAATAAATATGAAAACATTCTTATTACTGGTAGCACCGGAATAGGCAAAAGTTATATCGCTTCTGCTATTGGTCGTCAGGCTTGTAGTTTAGGATACAAAGTTCTTTATCATAATACCGCAAAACTTTTAGGTAAACTTAAAATTGCAAAAGCAGACGGTTCTTATCCGAAAGAAATTGCTAAAATAGAAAGGTATAATCTTTTAATACTGGATGATTTTGGAATACAATCTTTCGACGCACAAGGGAGAGCGGCACTAATGGAAATTATAGAAGACCGGCATGAAAAAAATTCTACAATCATCACTTCGCAAGTTCCGGTAAGTAAATGGTACGAATTAATCGGCGAACAAACCGTAGCAGATGCCATTCTTGATAGAATTGTTCACGAATCGCACCGATTAGAACTTAAAGGAGAATCTATGAGAAAGAAAAGCCAAAATCTAAAGGCTGCTTAAAATTTGAAAGAATTACATTCGGTATTGTTAATTTTAAAGAGAAACGATAATTAAGGGGCGAAGGTTTGTAGCCCCTTCCTTTCCAAATTCCAACTTTATTTTAGAATCCTCCCTCCAAAATTATTCATCAAATTTTTAATCCCTTGAAAATCAGTTAAAAAGTTCGATATTTGCAACCCATAGGATACCAGCAAAAGTTAAGCCTTTTAGTTACTAAAAGGTTTTCTTATTTCTCTGTATTCAATTTTAAATACAATATTATTGGTCATTTAAATATATCTCAAAATGAGGATTTTTTTCTACATCTGAAATTAAAACCAAAATCAGTAAAAAGTATATCGACAAAATAATTAGCATATATAAACATGGCATAAAGTTTTCTTACATGAATTAGTAAACCTAATTCTAACTGCCTCGCGTATAAACTAATTATTCTATGTTAAAGCGTGCGTTTATCATTATCCCTGTTTTTTTTGCTATTTCTTTAAATGCACAAACTCAAAGTAATAATAACATATCTAATGGTGCTTATATAAGTTTAGATGAGTGCATTGCTTACGGTTTGCAACATCGGCCAGCCGTAATACAATCTCAGCTTGGTATAGCCATTGCCAAAAAAACAAATGCCGTAAATTTATCGGCATGGTTGCCGCAAGTTAATTTAGGAGCTAATTACCTGCACTATTATAACCTGCCTACCAGTTTTTCTTTAAACTCCTTAAACCCTACCGGACCATTATTAATAGGGCACCCCGGCGTAATAAATTCGCTTACGCCGCAACTATATGCAACACAAACTATTTTTAGTCCCGATGTTTTGTATGCAGCTAAAAGTGCGCACTTATATGTATTACAAGCAAAACAATCTAACGATAGCACTAAAATAAATACAATAGCCACCGTTAGTAAGGCATTTTATAGTTTGCTGCTTACGCTGGAGCAAATGAATGTTTTAAAAGAAGATACCGCACGCCTCGGTAAAAATTTAAGAGACACCTACCATCAATTTGTTGGAGGCATTGTAGATAAAACCGATTATAAAGAAGCTGCCATTACACTTAACAACTCCAAAGCGCAATTAAAACAAGCCAAAGAAAATGTGCGACCCCTATATGCTACACTTAAACAAGCCATGGGTTACCCAACCGATAAAGATTTTAACGTAAACTTTGATACGCTGCAAATGATGAAAGAAATTGTTTTTGATACCACGCAGCAATTGCAGTTTGAAAACCGCATAGAGTTTCAACAACTTGAAACGATGAGAAAGCTACAAGTTGAAAATATAAAGTACTATAAAACGCAATTTTTGCCTACGCTAACAGCTTCTTATTACTATAACTACCAGTACGAAAACAATAAATCTTCCGATCTTTTTTTACAAGCATATCCCTATTCGTATTTAGCGGCAACACTTACGTTTCCTTTATTTACCGGCTTCCGTCGGGTAGAAAGCATACAGCGTTCTAAGTTGCAGGAGCAACAAATTGAATGGTCGCAGTCGACTCTTAAATATACCATTTATGTGCAATACACAACTGCACTGGCAAATTACAAAAGCAACTTGTATACGCTAAATGAATCGCGTGAAAACGTAGCTATGGCAAAAGATGTATATAATGTGGTAAGCCTGCAATACAAACAAGGCATAGTGGCTTACTTAAATGTAATAACGGCCGAATCTAATTTAATAACCTCGCAAATAAGTTATATAAATGCTTTGTTTCAACTGCTGTCAAGCAAAGTAGATTTAGATAAGGCAATGGGTAACATATCATCAAAACAATAAATAAAATTAGTATACAAATGAAACGCATCTGTTTTTTATTACTTATCGCTTGTTTGTTGTTTGCCTCGTGCAATAAAAAGCATACACCTCCGGTACCTCCTACACCGGTTAATGCATTTACGGTAAAAGCGCAAACCGTTTTATATTACGATAGGTATCCGGCAAACATAGTGGCGTTAAGTCAGGTTGATTTACGCGGCTTGGTGCAAGGCTATATAACAGGGATATTTTTTACCGAAGGAAGTCATATACATAAAGGACAAAAATTATATGAAATAGACCAACAGCTTTACGAAGCAAGTTACAATCAGGCAAAAGCAAATGTACAAGTGGCCGAAGGCAATTTAAAACAAGCGCAGCAAGATGCGGATAGATACGTGTACTTAAACTCGCAAGATGCTATTGCAAAACAAACGTTAGACCATGCAGTAATCACCTTGCAAAATGCTAAAAACACAGTTACCGGGGCGCAGCAAGCCTTAAAAGCGGCGGCTACTAATTTAAACTACGCTGTTATTGCGGCACCGTTTGATGGCACTATTGGTTTTAGTCAGGTTAAGTTAGGCAACATGATTACGGTAGGACAAACCATTTTAAATACAATTTCTACTGATGACCCAATGGGTGTTGATTTTTTAATTTCAGAAAAACAACTATCCTTTTTTGAAAACCTTAAAAACAACACACAACAAACTATCGATTCGTTATTTACCATCGTTCTCCCCAACGATTCCATTTATCCCTACACCGGCAAAATTTCTGTTATCGATCGTGCTGTCGATCCGCAAACGGGTACCATTAAAGTGCGCATTGTTTTTCCAAATCCAAATTACGCTTTACGTCCGGGTACAAGTTGTGTTGTACGAGTACATAATCAGGAAAAAGGACAGAAGCTTGTAGTACCCAACAGAGCCTTGGTAGAACTTATGGGCGAGTACTTTGTTTATCTCGTTAAAGATTCTACCGTGCGTAATCCAAATGATACAACAAAAACTATGCGCACTACAGTTGCCGTGCAAAAAAAAGTACAAACAGGGCAAACCATTGCACCTAATATTATTATAAAAAGCGGCATTAACGCAGGCGACAAAATTGTAGTTGATGGCTTACAAACATTGCACAGCGGTTCAATAATTATATTGTCTAAAAAACCAAATGAAATAAGTAGCACTAAAAAATAATGCGCACTAATTGTTAAATGATAAGTAGCTTATGATTGCAAGTACATTTATCAAACGACCTGTTACAGCCATTGTTGTATCACTTGTGCTGGCTTTTATCGGAGCTATTTGTGTTATTAATTTACCCATCAATCAGTATCCCGATATTACTCCGCCTGTTGTTCAGGTTGTAAGTCAATATACCGGTGCCGATGCCACAACCGTAGAACAAACCGTCACAACGCCTATAGAAGAGCAGGTAAACGGAACTCACGGCATGGAGTACATGCAAAGCAATAGCATGAACAATGGCTTAATGAACATTAATGTAACCTTTAAAGTAGGTACCAATATTGATGTTGCCACACTGGATGTGCAAAACCGCGTAAGCATTGCAACACCTTTGTTACCGCCCGCCGCAAGCCGTTTAGGCATTACAGTACGCGCGGTAAACCCAAGTGCGTTAATGTTGGTAGCCATTTACTCGCCTAAGGGTTCGCACAGCATAACTTTTTTAGATAACTACACCAACATTTTTATAATGGATGCTTTGTTGCGTGTACCGGGTGTAGGTGCTATAACAACACTTGCCGATAATTTTAGTATGCGTGTTTGGGTTAACCCCAATAAAATGGCGGCTTACTCTTTAACGGCTACTGATATTGTAAATGCCCTAAACGAACAAAACTTGCAGGTTGCTGCGGGCTCTGCGGGTGCACCACCACAACGGGCTTCACAAACCTATGAGTTAAGCATACTTGTAAACGGACGATTAAATAAAATCTCCGAGTTCGAAAAAATAATTGTGAAAACAATTCCGGCTACCGGCGAAATGATTTACCTGAAAGATGTGGCACGTATAGAGCTGGGTAAATTTACGTACTCCAATAATTCGTATGTAGATGGTAAGCGGGCATCAATATTAAATATTTACCAAACACCCGGTAGCAATGCCTTAGAAACTGCTGCCGGAATAACCAAACAACTCGAAACCCTAAAAAAATCTTTTCCGGCTGATATAGATTATAAAATTCCTTTTGAAACCGTAACCGTTGTAAAAGTATCTATGCAGGAGGTTGTTGAAACACTTTTAATAGCGCTTTTTTTAGTAGCTGTGGTTGTATTTTTATTTCTTCAAAACTGGCGCGCCACACTCATTCCTATATTAGCCATACCGGTATCTATATTGGGTACGTTTGCGTTTTTTATTCCCCTAGGTTTTACTATTAACACGCTTACCATGTTTGGTTTTGTGTTGGCCATAGGCATTGTGGTAGATGATGCCATTATTGTGGTTGAAGCCGTACAACATTACATCGATAAAGAAAAAATGGAGGTTAAAGATGCTACCGAAAAAGCCATGCAGGATATTTCGGCGCCCGTAATTGCCATTGCGTTAATATTGGCATCGGTGTTTGTACCTGTTGGTTTTATACCCGGCATTGTGGGTAGGTTGTACCAGCAGTTTGCTATAACCATTGCAGTATCTATTGTGCTATCTGCCTTTATAGCCTTGTCATTAACACCTGCTTTATGTACACTATTATTAAAGCCTGAACAAACGGATGAAGAACCAAAGGGCTTACATAAATTTTTCTCCAAGTTTAATAATTGGTTTGGTAAGATAACGGATAAATATGCTAACGGAGTACAAAGCGGTATTCGTAAATCTAAATATGTAATTGTTTTATTGGTTTGTATTGGGGTAGCTGCCATCTTTTTATTTAAAAATAAGCCTTCGGGTTTTATTCCCAGCGAAGATGACGGCTTAATTTACATTACCTACGAGTTACCCGAAGCCGAAGCCACCGCACAATCGGTAGATGTGATGAAAAAACTCATGAAAATAGTTTCTTCAACCGATGGGGTAGATCATTATGCAGCACTGGCAGGTTTTAATGTAATAAACGGAGCAACAAAATCTAACAGCGGTACAATTTATTGTCAGCTTAAGCATTGGGATGAACGAAAAAAATCAGCAGAAAAAATCCCAAAAATAATGGATGTGATACGCAAACGCATTACCGAAGAAAATATAAAAAATGCAAACATCGTAGTTATTCCGCCTGCACCTATACCGGGCATTGGGCAAACGGCCGGTTTTAGTTTTCAAATAGAGCAGCGTAACACCAACGACGATACGCATGCTTTTGAAAAAGTGGTAAGTAATTTTGTTGCCGAAGCCAATAAAAATCCGGCCATCTCTAACGCGTTTAGTTATTATTCGGCACACGCACCAAGTTTTAACCTTACGGTCGATAGAGCAAAATGTAAAAAAATGGGCGTACTTGTTTCTGATGTGTTTACGGCTATTCAAACATATATGGGTAGCATTTATGTAAACGATTTCACACTTTATAACCGCACCTTTCACGTAGTAGTTCAGGCAGATACTACATTCCGGAAAATGATAAGCAACATGAATAAATATTATGTTCGAAATCAGGTAGGAGAAATTTTGCCCTTAAGTTCTTTCATTAGTTATAAACCAACCGAAACGGCTCCCTTACAATCTCATTTCGATATTTTTCGTTCGGCTGAGGTAGATGGCAGTTCGGGCGATGGTTATAGTACCAGACAATCAATAGATGCACTTAAAGAAATTGCTGATAGAGTTTTACCGCAAGGCTATGGCTACGATTTTTCCGGCTTAAGTTACGAGGAGATACAGGCAGGCTCCTTAACCATTTACATATTTATACTTTCGCTAACATTTGTTTTTCTTTTTCTGGCAGCTTTGTACGAAAGTTGGTCGGTACCCTTATCTGTTTTACTGGCTGTGCCTGTAGGCGCATTCGGTGCTATACTCACACTTACTTGTATACCAAGTTTAACCGATAATGTGTATGCGCAAATAGGACTCATTACTTTAATAGGTCTTGCTGCCAAAAACGCCATCCTAATTGTTGAATACGCTAAAGTGCGGGTTGATGGGGGAGAAGATTTAATTCAATCAACCATTGAGGCTGTTTCACTACGCTTGCGCCCTATCGTAATGACATCCTTAGCATTTATTTTAGGTGTAATGCCTTTGGTGTTTGCAAGTGGCGCAGGTGCCGTAGCACGTAGAACAATTGGTGTTACGGTGCTGGGCGGAATGTTAGCGGCATCAACCTTAGCTATATTTATTGTACCGGTGCTTTTTGTTGTAATTGTAAAAATTGCTTATGGCAAAAAACAATTAGAATATTTAGCACAACATAAAAACGATAAAAAAAATTCATCGGAAAATAAAAAACCGGATGAACCTGATACCACACAGCCATGATAGCTGATACGTTTATAAAACGCCCCATTACGGCAATAGTAATTTCGCTGGTTATTGTTATACTGGGTGTTATATGTGTGTTTACATTGCCTATAAATCAGTATCCTAATATTACACCACCTGCCGTTTCGGTTTCTGCTAATTATACCGGTGCCGATGCCATAACGGTTGAGCAAACCGTTGCAACGCCTATAGAAGAAGCCATAAATGGTGTGCATGGCATGGAGTACATACAAAGCAACAGCACGGCTTCGGGTTTAGTATCTATAAATACAACATTTAAAGTGGGCAGCAATATCGATATTGCAACACTCGATGTTCAAAATCGGGTGGGCATAGCTACACCTTTATTGCCTTCATCGGTTAGTCGTTTGGGAATTACTGTGCGTGCAAAAAACACAAGTGCGTTAATGTTGGTAGCACTTTATTCGCCAAAAGGCACACACGATATAACTTTCCTGGATAATTATACCAACATTTATTTAATGGATGCTTTGTTGCGTGTGCCCGGTGTAGGTGATATAACCACGCGGGCAGATAATTTTAGCATGCGTGTATGGTTAAATCCTGAAAAGATGGCATCTTATTCACTAACCCCGCAAGATGTTACAGCCGCTTTAAACGAACAAAATGTGCAGGTAGCCGCAGGCTCGGTTGGTGCGCCACCACAACAAACATCGCAATCGTATGAATTTAGCATACTTGTAAACGGACGATTAAATAGAGTGGCCGATTTTGAAAAAGTAATTGTAAAAACAGTTCCATCCACAGGTGAAATGGTTTATTTAAAAGATGTGGGCAGAGTGGAGTTGGGCAAATTTACCTATTCAAGTAATTCGTATGTAAATGGTAAACGTGCCTCATATCTTTTAATTTATCAGGCACCGGTAAGCAATGCCTTAGATGTAGCCAATGGAGTTTATGCTGAGCTTGAACGATTAAAAAAATCATTTCCCGAAGATGTAGATTATAAAGTACCCTTTGAAGCCGTTACCATTGTAAAGGTTTCTATAAAAGAAGTAGTGCAAACACTTATCATCGCATTATGCTTAGTGGCATTTGTGGTACTTTTGTTTTTACAAAACTGGCGAACTACACTTATTCCTTTGTTGGCAATTCCAGTATCTATATTGGGTACATTTATTTTTTTCGTTCCCCTGGGCTTTACTATAAACACACTTACGCTATTTGGTTTTGTATTGGCTATTGGCATTGTGGTAGATGATGCCATTATTGTGGTTGAAGCGGTGCAGCATTATATTAATGCAGAAAAAATGTCGGCGAAAGCAGCAACCGAACATGCTATGAAAGATATAACAGCACCCGTAATTGCTGTTGCGTTAATTCTGGCATCTGTATTTGTGCCTGTAGCTTTTATACCAGGCATTGTTGGCAGGTTGTACCAGCAGTTTGCCATAACCATAGCGGTATCCATTATAATTTCTGCGTTTATAGCTTTATCATTAACACCTGCACTATGTACACTTTTATTAAAGCCTCATGTTATCGATGAAAAATCTCGGGGACTAAATAAATTTTTCTTTTGGTTTAATAAGTACTTCGGCAAGTTTACGGTTGCCTATACTAACGGAGTTAAAAAAGGCATTAGCGCATCTAAATATGTAATTGTTTTACTCGTTTGTATTGGAGTTGCTACGTTCTTTTTATTTAAATTTAAACCATCGGGTTTTATTCCTAACGAAGATTTAGGTCGTGTACAAATTACCTACGAGTTACCCGAAGCTTCTGCTACCATACAATCAGTAGACCTTATTACTAAGCTTATGAAAGTGGTTGGCGAAACGCCCGGTGTGGCAAACTACGCTGCCTTATCAGGTTTAAATGTAAGCACGGGTGCAACAAAATCTAACAGCGGTACTATTTTTTGTCAGCTTAAACCGTGGGATGAACGCAATGAACCCACGCAACAAGTTCCAAAACTTATTGATGTAATGACAAAGCGCATTGCCAAAGCAGGTATAAAAAACGCAAAGGTGGTTGTTATACAACCTGCGCCCATTCCGGGTATTGGGCAATCTGCCGGTTTTAGTTTTCAAATAGAACAACGTAACACAAACGATGATGTGCATGCGTTCGAAAAAGTGGTTAACAAATTTGTTTCTCAGGCAAATAAAAACCCGGCTATTTCTCATGCGTTTAGTTACTACTCGGCACACACCCCAAGTTACGATTTAACGGTTGATAGAGAGAAGTGCAAAAAAATGGGTGTAAATATTTTAAATGTGTTTACAACCATTCAGTCGTACATGGGCAGTTCGTATGTAAACGATTTTACACTTTATAACAGAACCTTCCATGTTGTTATACAAGCCGATACCGTTTTTAGAAAACTGGTAACCGATATGGATAAATATTATGTGCGTAACGATTCCGGTGCCATGTTACCGCTTAGCTCGCTCATAAATTATAAACCTACCGAAACTGCTCCGCTATTATCTCACTTTAATATTTTCCGCTCAGCTGAGGTAGATGGCGGTTCACCCGAAGGTTACAGTAGCGGACAATCAATTGATGCCCTGAAAGAAGTTGCCGCTAAAGTTTTACCCGCAGGTTATGGGTATGATTTTTCGGGTTTAAGTTATGAGGAAATAGTAGCAGGCTCGCAAACCATTTATATTTTTATGTTTTCGCTAACCTTTGTTTTTCTTTTTCTCGCCGCTCTGTACGAAAGTTGGGCTGTTCCTTTTTCTGTTATGTTATCCGTGCCCATTGGGGCTTTTGGAGCTATACTGACACTTACGTTTATACCTGCGTTAAGTAACAACATTTATGCACAAATAGGCTTAATTACTTTAATTGGTCTTGCAGCTAAAAATGCCATATTAATTGTTGAGTATGCCAAAGTGCGGGTTGATAATGGGGAAGATATCATTCAATCTACCATCGAAGCTGTTAGTTTAAGGCTGCGCCCCATTATAATGACATCCTTAGCATTTATTTTAGGTGTTATGCCTTTGGTACTGGCTACGGGTGCTGGCGCGGTGGCTCGTAAAACAATTGGGTTTACCGTGTTGGGTGGCATGATTGCTGCTTCATCACTCGCTGTTTTTATTGTTCCTGTACTTTTTGTAGTAATTATTAAAATTGCTTATCGCAAAAAGCAACCAAATACTCCTATGCCACCTAAAGGTTTAAATAAATTTCTAAACTAAAATATACTTTTAATCATCTATTTTAACTAAAATTTATTTAATTGGTTTGAGTTTGTAACCTTTGATATACTGAAGTAAAGTGATTTAAAATTTCACAATTAATGTACCTTTGTTGCCAATTACTTTATTAAAAAATGACTTTTGAATTTACAGTTTCTCCAGTTTTGGTAGAGGTAGGTGATTTAAAATCCGGGCAAAAAATATTGATTCATGGTGCAGCAGGTGCCGTTGGTAGTGTTATGGTGCAAATGGCAAAAACAATGGGTGCTTATGTAATTGCTACAGCATCAGGTGCAGGAGTTGCCATGGCAAAAGCCTTTGGAGCTGATGAGGCTATCGATTACAAAACACAAGACTTTACTACACTTGTAAAAAATGTTGACTTTGTAGCCGATTTAGTGGGTGGCGAAACACAAAACAAATCGTTTAACGTGCTAAAAAAAGGCGGTAAACTATTAAGCATTTTTTCACCTCCTTCAAGCGAATTAGCTGAAAAATTTGGTGTTACAGCTCAGTTTGTATCCTTGCCCCCATCTTACAAAAAATTAGAATTTGGTATAGACTTATTAGAGCAAGGCAAAATAAAAGCCTCCATTGCTAAAACAATTAAGTTAGAACAGGCTGCCCAGGCTCAAGATTTAATTTCGGCTGGTGGTGTAAATGGTAAAATTATATTAGAAGTAAATTAAACGGTAGATTTGCCAATAAATCAACAAGCAAAAAAATGATTTTTGATAAAATTGAAAACGCCGCACTTTATGAAAACATAAGCCCTTTGCTTAAAAAGGCTTTTACATATATAAAGCAAACAGATTTTTCTAAACTTGAAAACGGAAAGCATATTATTGAAGAGGATAACCTTTTTGCCATTGTGCAAGAGTATGAAACCAAAAATGATGCCGATTGTAAATTAGAGGCGCACAAAAAATATATTGATGTGCAATATATCATTTCGGGCGAAGAGCATATAGGCGTAACCCCTTTAATTAATCAAAAGCCTTGTAAAGAATATGATGCAGAGAACGATTATGCCTTGTATGATGATGTTTCTTCTTTTATAAAAATAATCCAAACACAATTTGCCGTTTTATTTCCGGATGATTTACATAAGCCGGGTATAAAAATCAATGTTTCAGGTAAGGTTAAAAAAGTGGTTATGAAAGTAAGGGTTTAGCACTCGTAACTAATTTTTTTCTAAACAGCCAATTAGACCCATTTTGAGGAATTATTGACCTCTTTTTATATAAGCCATTCCTATACTTTTACATTCAGATTTTATAAATTCATAAAATACTGGAAGAAGTGCGGTAAGCAAACAGCCTTGGTTTAATGCATGTGATTGAGGGGAAGGCGCTTACCGTTTCTTTCAGCTATAAGTAGGTACAATTAAAAATGTATAAACAGTTAAAAGAAACAATCATTAAAATAAATTATTATTTAAGTTGCATTTTTTATACCGAAGGAGAGTAAACACAAATCGAACAATTTAAAATGTCAATTATATTCTAAAGCATCTACTTTATTCTAAAAATAGTATTTGATTCTTTTTTATGCCAGTTAAATTATTTTTTACACTTTTTTTTGCGTTTACATTTCTTATTCTAAGTGCTTCTAAAGATAGTACACATACAAAACCAATTAAAGTAGTTGCTTTACCCGTTGTTTTTTACCAGCCAGAAACTAAATGGGGTTTTGGTGTTGCGGGTCTGTTGCGTTTTAAACAGAAAAGTGAACCGGATAGTTCTCGCCATTCTAACGTAACATTTGCATTTACTGATACACAATTAAATCAAATTGTTTTTAGTGCGCCGTATCAATTATGGTTTAAACGCGAAACGTATAATATATATGGTGAGCTTGGTTATCAAAAAGAAAACTATTTATTTTTTGGTACAGGAAATAATGTGCCCTCCTATTTTCATGAAAGATATTATGTAAAAGTTCCACGCTTTCAAATAAACGCGCTCAAAAAATTCTATCCACATTTTTATGCAGGCCTAAAATATGCTATTGATTATAACACGTTTACTCAATTTAACGATACGGGTTTGTTAATAAAAGGAACCATTCCCGGAAGCAAAGGCGGATATATATCAGGTGGCGGAGCTGTTATAAAATATGACAATAGAGATAATCAGTTTTATGCAACAAAAGGATATTATGTCGAGTTTGTATTTTTATCTAACTCCCCGGTTTTAGGTAGCAATTATAGGTTTGATAAATATTCTTTAAACATGTCAACCTATGTAGCCTTACCATATAAGCAGGTGCTGGCTTTTAATGCTTACGCTCTTGCAAATGCAGGCAATGTGCCTTTTTATCAAATGGCTACATTAGGTGGCGATACAAGAATGCGTGGTTTATATAACGGACGATATAGGGATAAAGACTGTTGGATTTTACAAACTGAATACAGGCTTTTTTTATTTTGGAGAATTGGTGTTTCCTTATTTGCGGGTATAGGCAATGTAGCTGCGGAGATAAATCAGTTTAATTTAAAATATACGCGTGTGGCTTATGGAGGTGGAATTAGAGCATTAATTGATAAAAAACAGCACCTAAATATTAGGTTTGATGCCGGGTTAAGCAACGGAAATGTAAACTACTATTTTACCATTGGCGAGGCTTTTTAAGTAAAATCTACAAAAAGTCTCCAATATTTAATTAGCGTTTTACAGCAAATATAGAAAGTATACAAAATGATACCATAATGTTAAGAAATTTCTCAAAGGAAACTTGCAGAACAAATAAAGTTTCCATAGTTTTGACGACAATTGAGTATAAAATTTAATTTTTCGCAATGAATTCAGCCGCACAACATAAGTTTTTGGATTTAGCAAAAGAAGAAAAGAAATTTGAATTACACATTGAAACCTGTATTCATCTTCCTGAAAAATCTAAAATACAAAACCCAAGCCGCTCAGATTTTTTTTCGATTGGCATCCTTATAAAAGGCGAGGTTAGCTTTAGGCTAAACTTGAAAGATGAAAAAGTTTCAAAAAATAGCCTTTTATTTTTATCACCTAACACCGTAAAACAAATTATTAATAAAAGTAACGATGCCGAATTTTGTATTGTTGCGTTCACGTCTAAATTTTTGTTGCAAATAGGCATACAGCAACATGAAGTAGATATGCTGAGCTTTATTTTAAATAGCGGACATAAAATAATTGCTTTAGCCGAAGGTGAGTCTTTTACTTTATTAAAACTTATTGAAGATTTAAAGCAAAAAAATCAAAGTATAGAAATACATCCCTATGGAGATAATATTTTGCAATATGCATTTCGTATTTTTTTATATGAAATGGCTGCTATTGCTAAAAAATATAATATTATAAGCAGTAATAAAATATCCAGAAAACAAGATTTGGTAATTAAGTTTGGTCATCTATTAAATCTTCATTATAAAGAGGAACGTAGTGTTAAATATTATGCGAACTCGTTAGCCATTACACCAAAATATTTAACCGAAGTAGTTCATGAAGTTACCGGAAAACCTGCAGGTGAATTAATAGATGAAAAAGTAATGCAAGAAAGTAAATTTTTATTAAGTAACCCATCTTTTACTATTGGGCAGATTGCAGATGCTTTACATTTTTCTGATCAATCATTTTTTCGTAAATTTTTTAAACGTCATTTAGGAGTTTCTCCTTCTGAATATCGGGGAGGAAATTTGCTTAGTCATAATTAGTTTTTCTAATAACCATACTTGTTAAAAGTACTGGCTGGTGTAATATTAAACTGGCATGAAATTTTATGCAGGGAAGAAACTAATCCAACTACACAATTAGTTTTTCTAATTAAACGTTACTTATTTAAACCTATTATTCGATTGTGGCTAATCTACGCCACAATAGTAAACTGGTATGAAATTTTATGTGGTGGTGTATATTAAATAAATAATTTTTATCCACCACATAATAACAACGCGTATAACAATTAAATTATTATTTGGTAAACATGCCTTAATGTTTTTTTTACAACGATGATATAATTTTGAAGCGATTAAATTGATGTAACTACCAGTAAAAAGTAAATGTAAAAACTGTGTTACGGAATTGTTTTTATTCGATGGTTTCAATTAGACCCATTTTGCCGAAGTACAGACCTTGAGTTGCAAGCTAAAGAAGAACAAATTTGCTGCGTATAAATTATAGAAGTTAAAAGTTGTTGGGCAATTACATGAGTATACAAAAAAAGAAAATACTTTTTATAATAGGTACTCCAAACCAAACCACTCAAATGCACCAGATAGCTAAATTTCTGGACGACAGTTTTGAGTGTTATTTTTCGCAAATATTTTCAAGCCATACGGCGTTTGAAACGGTAGTAAAAACCGGAATACTAAACCACACCATTTTTGCCGGAGAGATAAAACAAAAAGCCGATACTTATTTAGCGGAAAATAATCTTAAAAACGATTACCAAGCCAAAGTATATAAAAACAAATACGATTTGGTAGTAGTGTGCACTGATATGATACTGCCTAAAAGCCTTAGCGGAATTAAAACTGTATGGGTACAGGAAGGAATGATTGATGGGTACAACTTTGCGGCTAAAATAGTTAAGGCTTTAAAATTACCGCCGGTATTGGCTATGAGCACGGCTTTAAATGGCTCTTCCAATTTGTGTGATATATATTGTGTGGGTTCATTTGGCTATAAAAGTTACATAGCCGAAAAGGGAACCGATATAGAAAAAATTGCCGTTACTGGAATTCCAAATTATGATAATATAAAACAGTATTTAAACAACGATTTTCCTTATAACGATTATGTTTTAGTAGCCACATCAGATATACGCGAAACAATGCGTTCAGATGATCGTATAAAATTTATTAAACAAACGGTTGAAATTGCCAACGGCAGACCATTAATTTTTAAGCTTCATCCTAACGAAAAAAGAGAGAGAGCTACTGTTGAAATTAAAAAACATACACCATCTGATACTCTAATTTTTACACATGGCAACACCAATCACATGGTAGCAAATTGCGATGAGTTAATCACTCAATATTCTACTGTAGTATATGTTGGTATTGCTTTAGGTAAAAAGGTGCATTCGTATTTCGATGTAGATGAGTTGAATAGATTAATGCCCATTCAAAAC
>Ga0206997_10061_pt1 | contig 32639 bp, 33 predicted proteins | sample Alteio_BWMinCont_3_FD_153478 | JGI IMG/M metagenome (GOLD analysis project Ga0206997, IMG submission 153478) | Enriched cells from forest soil in Barre Woods Harvard Forest LTER site, Petersham, Massachusetts, United States -... | ecosystem: Environmental > Terrestrial > Soil > Temperate forest >...
TCGCGATCCGGGGTGGGTGGAATTCGCGCGCTGGAATGCGCTGTCGCGTGTGGAAGTGGATCGCCAGGGTCAAGCCAAGGTTATCGTTATCGATGCCGACGCTTCCACTTTCATCATGAATTGCGACCTGGCGCACTGGCACGATTCGGAGTGGGAGCACGATCTCATGTCCGCTCCGCCCGCGCTGGCCAACGTTCTGCGTCCGCGCGGAGAGTTCGCAATCATCGGGCCGGGCGGCGGAGTGGACGTACTGCGCGCAGTGGCCAACGGCAGCCCCAGCGTGACGGGCATTGAAATCAATCCCATCATCGCCAACACCATCATGCGCGGGCGTTACGCCGACTACGCCATGCATCTTTACGAACGCCCTGAGGTTCACATCCACGTGACCGACGGCCGGTCTTACCTGCGCTCAACCCCGCAGCAATTTGATGTGGTGCAGATGACGCTGGTGGATACATGGGCCTCCACCGCGGCCGGCGCGTTCGCGTTGAGCGAAAACAATCTCTACACCGTGGAAGCCTTTCGGGAATATTTCGAACATCTGAAGCCAGACGGCATGATCGCCATCACCCGCTGGGAGTTCCGCCAGCCGCGGGAAGCGCTGCGCGTGGTCTCTGTGGCGATGCAGGCATTGCATAGCCTCGGCGTGGCGAATCCGGAGCGCAACTTTATTGTGGCGTCGCAAGGTCCGCTCAATGAAGACGGGATTCCAGTGGTGGTGCTGGCCAAGAAAACTGCTTTTACCACGGAGAACAATCGAGTGAGCGCCAGCTCCAGCAACAACGCCCCAAAGCTAGTTAACCCCAGGCCCACGAGAAGCGTGCGTTCGGGAATCTCAGTGGAAGACAAAACCGGCGCGGCAGCCTGTAGGGTTGCAGACATGATGAAATGGAATGCGCCAGTCTAGCAGAAGGCTTGTAGAGAAGCCGCACCAATCGCCTGTTTAAGTGCCCGCCTGGTCTGAAAAGTGGCCTAACCTTCGAGAATGACTTGTGCGATCGCCTGTTCTGCGGTGTGTGAAATCGATAGCGCAGCATTCTTCACGCCCAGCCGGGCAGCAATCTCGCCGGCCTTTCCGTGGAAGGCGATGGTCGGGCGTCCGCCCGGCAGCCGAGCTACCTCGCAATCCCGCCAGCGCACGCCGTGGTTCCAGCCCGTGCCCAAAGCCTTCATGGCAGCCTCTTTGGCGGCGAAGCGTGCGGCGTAACGCTCCTCTCGGTTGACTTTAGAGTCGCAATAACGGATTTCACCCGCGGTATAGATGCGCTGCAGAAAGCGATCACCGAAGCGCTCGATCGATTGCCGGATGCGCGGAACTTCTGCAATATCGATCCCTGTTCCGATGATCATATTTTCGACACCTTAAAGGTTTTCGACGCCTTAGAGCAGTCGGTCTCCGCGGTAAATCAATTCGCCGTCTACCACGCGAGCTTCGGTGGTCAGGTTATGTGGTTTGACAGGGCCAGTCGCATCGATGTGCATCACTTCATGACCACGTGCGACCAGCCAGTCCGAGACCAGCATGCGGTGGCAGCGGAAGTATACGCGCTCGGCGCACATGTAGGCGGTGCGGGAGCCCTCAGCCAGCGCCACCAGTTCGGCCATCGCGTTTTCAAATTCCGTCGTCAACATGTAGTCGGCGTAATTGCGGAAGCTCGGGTTACGAAGCCCGATGTTCGGAGAGTCTTCGCGACTTTTCTTGCGATAGCCCCCTAGAGCTTTCATCCAGACATAGCGGATTCCGGACGCCAGCAAACTGTTCTCGAGAGATTCTCGATTAAATTGCGGCAGCCGCCGCGACATGGGGAAGGCGCGGATATCCACCAGGGTTTGAATCGAGTGGGCCTGAAGCGTCTCGATTAACTCGTCGAGTGAGCGGGTCGAATGTCCGACAGTGTAGAGGGTAGCCAACCGTATTTGGATGCGACACGATCATGCAACGATGCCATTGAGAGCCGCCGCCACCGCGGCATCCTCTTCCGGAAACACAGTCCGCAAATCCAGCAACACCCGGCCTTCCTCAACTCGGGCGATGATCGGAGGCTCCGAGCGCCGCAGCAGCGCGGCCAGTTCATCAGCACTCAGGCCTTCGCAAGTCATCGCGAGCAGCCGGGTCGGCAGAACAGAAGACGGTGCGGCACCGCCACCGAGGATCGATTCACCATCCACAACTTCAACCTTCAACTTCGGCGCTGGAACTCGCGCCGCCAGCGCCTCAGCTCGCTCACCGATCGCCTTTTTCGTGAGCCGCATCATGCGCAGCGTGGGAACGGCATCGTGATCTTTCTTTACGTATGCAAGAAGAGTCGCTTCGAGCGCGGCATAGATCAGCCTGTCCACGCGCAAGGCCCGGAACAGCGAATTCGCTCGCATGCGTGTGACCAACTCCGAACCCCCGCTGATCAGCCCTGCCTGCGGCCCGCCGAGCAGCTTATCGCCGCTATAAGTAACAATGTCGACGCCGCTGCGTAAGCTGTCGAGCACGCCCGGTTCGCCGCTGATGCCGACCGCGCGCAGGTCAAACAGCGCGCCGCTGCCCAGGTCCTCCATCAGCGGAACGCCGCGTTTGCGCGCCAGCGCCACCAGTTCGGCTGTAGAAGCTTGCTCGGTGAAGCCGGTGATCTCGAAGTTCGAGCGATGCACCCGCAGCAGCAGCCGCGTCCGTTCCGTGATGGCCCGCTCGTAGTCGGCGGTACGAGTGCGGTTGGTCGTTCCCACCTCGCGCAGAATCGCTCCCGACTTGGCCATCACGTCGGGAATCCGAAACGACCCGCCGATCTCGACCAGTTCGCCGCGCGAGACGACGACTTCTCCGCCGTCAGCTAAGGTGTTCAGCGCCAGCAGCACGGCCGCCGCATTGTTGTTGACCACAATGGTCGAGACGCCTGCCTGTGTGGGAACGGGCACTCTTGCACGTTCAGCCGAGCGCTGCTCGGTGGTTTTGACTTCTTCATGCAGCAAGCGCCGAAACAGCCGATCAACATGCACATCCCGCTTGCCCCGAGCGCCAGCCTCAAGGTCAAACTCCAGATTGCTATAACAAGCCGCGGTCTCGCGAATGTGCTCGATCGCCGCCTCGCCCAGCGGTGCGCGGCCAAGGTTAGTATGCAGAATCACTCCCGTAGCGTTGATCACCGGCCGCAGAGAGTAGGCCAGCGCCCGGCGAAGTTCATTCTCCACCGCTCCCGCCAGACCAGAAAGCGCAAGCTCCAGCCCATCTGCATCCAGCAGTCCTGATGCGATCTCTTCCCGCAACCGGCCCAGCACGACGCGCGCCGCATCCACGACGGAATCGTGGCCGTAACCCGCAGCGAGCGAACCAACCGAAGGCCCACGCATCACATCGTCGACGGAAGGCAGCTTGCGAAAAAGCTCCGATGGCGCGGCGGTTTTCACCTGGAGATTATCCCACGAAGAGAATGAACTGCGCATAGATGACCCGACGCAGCCCTACAGCGTATGCATATAGGCCAGCAGATCCTGCATATCTTGTGCGCTCATGACCTGGCTGTAGCCCGGCATATCGGGGCGGCCATTGCGAATAATGTCAGCCACGCGCTCGTCGTTCGCAGGCAGTCCGGTCTGGGGGAGACATTGATGCTGGAACACGCCCTTCAGTCCCGGCCCCTTTTTCCCCTTCGTGGAGTCGGGACGGTGACAACGGTCACAGTAGTTGTCATAGAGCTTGCGCCCTGAAGCCTGCTGAGGGTTGAGGCCAAGTTCGGCGTCCGATTTGCGACGCTCCACATCGCAACCCGCCAGCGCCAGGCACGCGGCAAGGGCCGCGCCAATCCAGCAATTTAGGCCTATCGTCGATTTCCCGCCGCCTTGCCGCTCCATCTCGTCGATCACCCGAGTCTTTGCCTCCATCACTTGATCGGCCCCATTTGTTCCCAGTTTCCCACAGCCGCTGCAATTGCGCTCGTCTTACAATAGTAGAGGAAAGCCGAAAGCCATGCCTGTCGCGGTAAAGCGAGTGTACGAATCAGTGTCGCGCTCCGACGGCGCGCGCGTTCTCGTCGATCGCCTGTGGCCGCGCGGCCTCTCAAAAACTGAGATCGCCTTGCAGGAGTGGCTGCGCGATCTTGCTCCCTCCAACGAATTGCGAAAGTGGTTTCACGCCCAGCCGGAACAGTGGCCGGTTTTCCGCAAGCGTTACCTGAAGGAGCTCACCCGTCCCGAGGCCGAAAAAGATTTGCAGAAGCTTTACTCTCTGGCCCACAAGCGGAAACGGCTCACGCTCCTGTTCGCCTCGAAGAACGAGAAGCGCAACAACGCAGTTGTGCTCAAAGACTTGCTCGACGGAATGCGCAAACCGCCGACCGGCACAGGCCCCGGCGCGCTTCGGACCATGGGCAAGCGGGACGCTGCGGTCCGACGCCGGTAGCAGTTCCGCTTCCTCTCCTCCGTCTCCTCTTTCATTTAGAATCTGCCGCATGAGAGCCGTCTTTCAATGGAGCCTGGGCAAGCGCACCCTGGAACTGGGAAAGCGCACGCTGATCATGGGCATCGTCAACGTCACGCCTGACTCGTTTTCAGATGGAGGCGTTTATCTCAATCCCGAAAAAGCCACAGCACACGCCCTCCGATTGCTGGAGGAAGGAGCAGACATTGTTGATGTTGGTGGAGAATCCACCCGCCCCGGCGCCAAAGCCGCCGTGAGCGCCGAAGAAGAGTCGAAACGCGTATTGCCCGTGATCACAACCCTCAAGAAACAGCGTCCGGACGCAGTCGTCTCCATTGACACCTACAAAGCCAGCGTGGCGCGTGCCGCAGTCGCCGCCGGAGCCGAGATCGTCAACGACGTCAGTGCTCTGCGTTGGGACCCGCAGATGGCCGCAACGATCGCCGAAATAAAATGCGGAGCGGTTCTGATGCACATGCGCGGTCGTCCCGAAGAATGGCGTACGCTGCCCCCGCCCGTTGATATTTTTCTTCTGGTCAAACGGGAACTCAGAGAATGGGTGGAGGCGGCCGTGCGTGCGGGCGTGCGCCGGGAAAGAATCGCCCTCGATCCCGGCTTTGGTTTCGGGAAGAACTTTGACCAGAATTATCCGCTGCTGGCTCGCTTTCAAGACTTGCAATCGCTCGGATTTCCCCTATTGGCCGGAACCTCGAGAAAATCTTTTCTCGGCCGCACCCTGGCGAGAGATGGAAAAGACGCCTCCGCCACAGACCGGCTCTACGGAAATCTAGCCGCACACACCGCTTTGATTCTCAAGGGCGCGCACATCCTAAGGACGCACGATGTAAAAGCCGCAGTCGATGCCGCCCGCGTAACCGATGCCATCCTCGAAGCGCGCTGACGAGTCTGTGGCTCCGGCCAGTTTATTGTGGGGCGGCCGGCGACGCAGCGGCCGGCAATTCGGCGACCCGCATGATGGTGCATTCCACCTGCTTGCCGCTGGTGCTTTTCACCTTACCCTTGTCGCCGTTGATCTGGTACTGCACATCGCTGCCCACGACGAAATCGGTGGCCTTCAAAGACTCCTTCTCGACCGAGCGGCAAGTATAGAGCTTGCCCATAGCGGCAAAGGAAAGATCGTACTGCTGATTCTTATGGGTTTTCTTCTCGATCGTTCCGAATGGCTGGAAATCCTTCAGCGCGGTCGTGCCCTCGATCTTCGACCCCGCCGCTGCCGTGATCGCGAGCGTAACTATGAAGAGCGCAATCGCATTGCCCTTACGCATGTTTACACCTCCGCGTTGATTGTACGTTGAGAAAAGTGGCCGCCGCCAGAGGAGGACTCAGCCTGGAAACTTCTTCTGCCGATAACATCGATCAAAGATTCCGAACATCAGCACAATCACCACAAAAACCATCCAGCTGGCTTCCGGACCGAGTAGCCCGCCGGTAAGCCATTGCGGTCCTTGCCAGCGAGTTTCAAGAAGATGGCCCACAGCATACTCGCCGGCGTTTTGTCCCGACCACACGAAGAGGTTCGCCAGGTCGAAGGCGGCGTGGAAACCGATGGCGAACGCCAGAGAGCCCGTGCGACGCAGCGTGAAGCATACAAAAAGGCCGAGCAGCCCGGTGGAAGCAAAGTCCTCCCAGCGCTCGTGAGGCTTGAGGAAGTAATGCAGCGCACCAAAGCCGATCGAGAGCAGAATGGCCGCTGCCCAGAATCCAATACCATCTGCGAGCGTGGCCAGCAGATAGGCGCGGAACTGCAGCTCCTCGGCAAATCCGATGAGCAGATTGGCAATGATCCAGACGCCTGCAAAATACCAGAGCGTGCTGCCATGGAGCGCAAGCCCGAGGATGCGATAGCCGCCAAAGGCCGCGATCAGGCCCACCAGCAAGGAAGTGGAAGCCGCACCCCAGGCAAGTCCAACCCAGAAATCGCCTCCAAAGGCGTTGCGCACTGGAATGCCGTAATCGGCGAAATGGCGGCGCTCGATGCGAGCCATAATCCAGGTCGCGATCAGTATTTGTACGACTGTCTGCAGTTCGTCGAAAATGGTACCTACAGGATCAAGGAACGACCGCTCTTTGGGATGGAAGATCTTGGGAATGATCCAGTTCGACAGGAATCCGAGTCCCACAAAAAATGCTGACAAAAATAAGCAAACGCCAGCCTGCGCGCAAGCCACGGGAGTTGAAGAAGATTCTTCTCATACCCTGACGCGAGTATTGCTAAAAGCTCTTCCCCGAATCCAGCAAAATCGTCACCGGTCCTTCGTTCACCAGTTCGACCTTCATCATCTCCTGAAAGCGTCCCGTCTCGCAGGGCAATCCAGCAGCGCGAATCTGTTCCACAAAGAATTCATAGAGCTGGCGTGCTTTCTCCGGAGGCGCTGCGGCGTCAAACGATGGCCGCTTGCCCCGCCTTACGTCCCCGTATAGCGTGAACTGCGAAACCGCCAGCACGCTCCCGCCAACATCCTGCACGCTGCGGTTCATTTTCCCCTCGGCGTCCTCAAAAACTCGCAAACCAGCAATTTTCTCGGCCAGATACGTTGCATCGGCCTCGCCATCGTCCCGGCCGACGCCCAGCAACACCAGCAGCCCCAGGCCGATCTTGCCCGCGATTTCTCCGTTCACCGTAACTTGGGCGCGGCTTACTCGCTGCACAACGGCACGCATCGCCCAATCATAACTTGCCCGCAGTTTGACCACGAGAACTTCCAACCGTTACGATCAAGTGTCCCGATCCGAAGTTGGCCAAGGGTTTTGCCCTGTGTGGCGATCCCTTTCCTTTACACTAATTCACCGGGCAATTAGACTACACGTTCGCCTATTTTCAGTGCGGTAACACCTGCGACGAACAAAATCGCGGAGGGTCCGGGCGAAGGCCGGAGGGGAAGCGGAGACTGTGGTCCCCGAATCCCGGCATCGAATTTCAAATCAAATCGAGTTTAAGCGAGGAGAAACATGGCAGCCGTTGACGAGAAGGTAAAGCAGATCATCGTAGAGCAGTTGGGTGTGGATGAGGGCGAGGTTACCTCCAGCGCGTCATTCGTAGACGACCTGGGCGCGGATTCACTCGACACCGTCGAACTGGTAATGGCTTTCGAAGAAGGTTTCGACATCGAGATTCCCGACGAGGACGCGGAAAAGATCCGTACCGTGCAGGATGCCATCGATTACATCGGGAAGCATTCGAAAGGCGGCAAGTAGTTTGGGACGCAGGGTCGTAGTTACCGGCATCGGCCTGATCTGCGGCGTCGGCAACACCACCGGAGAAGTGTGGCAGGCCGTGCTCGCCGGTAAAAGCGGCGTGGCCCGCATCACCCAGTTCGACTCCACCAATTTCGCCTGCCAGATCGCCGCTGAGGTCAAGAACTTCGATCCCCTGAACTTCATCGAAAAAAAAGAAGTAAAGAAGATGGGACGCTTCATCCACCTGGCCATCGCGGCCGCGGACGAAGCGTTCAAGATGTCGGGCCTGCAGATCACACCGGAAAACGACGAACGCGTCGGCGTGCACATCGGCTCCGGCATTGGCGGGTTCGACATCATAGAACGCGAACACACTGCCCTGTTCGAAGGCGGCCCGCGCAAGATTTCTCCTTTCTTCATTCCCGCGGCCATCATCAATCTTGCGGCCGGCCACGTCTCGATGCGGCTCGGTGCCAAGGGCCCGAACGAGGCCACGGCCACGGCCTGCACCACCAGCGCTCACTCGGTAGGAGATTCCTTCCGCATCATTCAGCACAACGATGCGGACGTGATGATTGCGGGTGGCTCCGAGGCAGCCATTACTCCGATGGGCGTCGGCGGATTCGCCGCCATGCGTGCCCTCTCCACCCGTAACGACGATCCAGAAAAAGCCAGCCGTCCCTGGGACAAAGATCGCGACGGTTTTGTCATGGGCGAAGGCGCTGGCATTCTGGTCCTCGAAGAACTCGAGCACGCCAAAAAACGCGGTGCGCCCATCCTCGCTGAAATCGCCGGCTATGGCATGTCTGGAGACGCCTATCACATGACCCAACCCGCTCCCGAGCACGAAGGCGGATTCCGCGTCATGCGCAACGCCACCCGCGATGCCGGCATCAGCCCTGACAAGGTCGATTACGTCAATGCTCACGGCACGTCCACGCCCATCGGCGACACGCTCGAGGCGCACGCCATCCGCAACTTCTTTGGCCAGCACAAACTCCCCGTCAGCTCTACGAAATCGATGACCGGACATCTGCTCGGCGGCGCCGGCGGCCTCGAAGCTGGCATCACTGTCTTGGCGCTGCGCGATCAGATTCTTCCTCCCACCATCAACCTCGTCAGCCAGGACCCCGAAACCGTCGGCATGGATTTCGTCCCCAACCAAGCCCGCAAAGCCAAGCTCGAATACGCCATGTCGAATTCTTTCGGCTTCGGCGGCACCAACGGCGCCCTGCTGTTCCGGAGATGGTCAGAATAGTGTTTTCGAAGAGACTCCGGAATGTTTCTGGCTTATTTTGGGTGCGGAATGATTGACAAGATAACGTACTCATCCCCGCGAATCACAAAATAGAATCGCCAACTTCGATTTACCCGCGCTTGCCAAATATCGTCCGCCTCGTCGTATTTCTTCGCGCGCAGGGAATGATGTCCAAGCTGGTTGAGGAGGAACCCAAGTTGCTTGGCGAAAGCCTTACGTACCTCAGGGAGCAGCGCTGCGTAGCCCCTGTCAGCGCGCTCCGTGAAGCTGATCTTCACTTCCGCTTCCTCGGATTCCTATTCCGTTTTCGCGCCCTGCGCTCAAGCGCAGAGATGGCTTCGCTCGCAGATTCATAGGGACCGTGGGTGCGACCGCGGGCAAGGTCCTCCATCCCCTCGGCCAGATGCCGGTCAATCACTGTTTTCGGTGTGAAGGTAATCTTGCCGTTTTCAAAGGACGCCTCCAGCAAATCCCCAATGTCCAGACGCACTCGTTTGCGAATGCTCTGGGGAATAACAACCTGGAATTTTGTTTTTACCGTGACGAGCTCCATGGCAATCCTCTGTTGGATAGTCTAACAGTTGGATTATCCAACAGCAAGCGCGACCCCGAGCGAGGGAATTACGTTTTGTCCTGCGCGGATTACTGCGGTTTTGACGAGCCCGCCGTGCTGGTGATTTCACGAGCCCATTTCATGGCCGCATTCGAGTTCTCGGCTACAAACGAGAGTGACAAATTAAGCCTTTTCCCCAGGCTGGTGACCAGTCCCCAGTCCCCCACCTCTCGTGCCACCATCAGATCGTAAATCGGCGAAAGCGGAGTTTTCTTGCCCATCTTTGTGGCAAGCAACGCCTCCTTGATGATGGGATCCAGGCATAATTGCTCCACCACCATTCCCATCGGCACCGCCAAGATGGCGTCGATCAGCGACAGCATGCCCAGCAAGAACAGGTCGGCGTTGCCGTGTTCTACCCTCGGACCGATGAGCTCGCAGAATCGGGCCCGCACCAGCGATGCCAGAACCAAGTCAGAAGATTTACCCTGTCCCATGCTCGAGGCGGTAGCCATCCGTATCCACTTGACGAATTCTTTCTCCCCCAGCAAGTTCAAGGCATTCCGTACCGACACCACCGGTGACGATAGCCCAAGAAGTGGAGAGTTCAAATACCGCAGCAATCGATAGCACAGCGCAGGCTCACGCTTGATGAGCCCTTCAACTTCAACAATGTCTACTTCGGTTTTGGAGACCGCGCTCAGCAGCCGCAGGTAGGTAGCCTGGTTCGCCGGAATCTGCCGGACTTGTAGATTCTCCGGAAACCGGAAGAAATACCCTTGAAACCGTGTGAATCCGTTCTTCCCCGCCGTCACGAAGTGTTGCCTGGCTTCTACTTTGTGCGCCAGCATTAAGCAGGTGTCGCTGGCGTAGGCGGCCACCATGGAAGCGCACTGCATCGGCGGGACTCTGGTGATGTCAACCTTGATGTAATCGGCATAGGGAACCAGCGCTTCCCTTGAGTCCCGCTGTACAAAGTTGTCCAAAGCTATCGAAAATCCCCGCTGCTTGAGCCGCGCACAAGCCTGCACCACCTCTTCATCTGCCGGCACTGTAGCCGGTATCTGAACCACCACATCGCCCGGCGGCAAAAGTGCAAAGCTATCCCTCAACAACCCCTGGTGGGTGCAGTTGATGAACGCAATGCGGCCGTCGCATAAGACCCCAAGGCCGACTAAAAGTAATGTATCAATGGTCGCCGACGTTGCGTTCTCGCTATCGGAAGCAAAACCCCGCTCGTCTCGGCCCTCGCGAAACAATAGCTCGTAACCCACCACTTCTTCGTCTCCGGTCAGGATCGGCTGCCGCGCTATACACGGACTGGGTTTTTCAACCGGAGATGCCTGCGCTTTTGTGCCCATGGTTTCTCATCTCTTCTTCGGCAAAACTCCGCCATAGCTTTAGTCCGGCGCCGCGCGATTGACTTGCCCCTTTCCTCCACGTAAGATTCGCCACGAAATGCGAGGAGGCGGAGATGCAGCTGCGCATGGAGAGCCGCCCGGTCGGCGATGTCCTGATCGTTCAGTGCCACGGACGGATCGTGGCCGGCAATGAAGTATTCACGTTGCACTCTCACGTGGGAGACTCCATCGAGAAGCACGGCGACGTCGTGCTGCAGCTCGACAAGGTAGAGTTCGTCGACAGCAGCGGGCTGGGCGCCTTGGTGCGTCTGATGCAAGCCGCGCGCTCCAAAGGCGGGGACGTTAAACTCAGCGGCGTTCCACCCAATATCCGCAAAATGCTGCAGCTCACCAACCTGCTCGCGCAATTCGAAACCTACGATTCGGTCGAAGAGGCCATCACCGCCGCCTACCTGGGTTCGCGTTATTCGCGAGGAAAAGCTGGCGACGCAAGGCCGCGTCTGCTCTGCGTCTTCGAGTCTACCGATGTGTGCACATTCCTCCGGGAAGTGCTGTGCAGCGCTGGCTACAACGCCTTGACCACTCTCAGCATCAACGACGCCCGAATTCTGCTCAAAGCAACCAAGGCAAAACTGGTTGTAATTTCTTCGCGAATGCAAACCATGCATGGCAAACCCACCACCAAGGTGCTCGAAGAAATCGATCCCGCCGTCTCAGTCCTGGTCTTGGACGAAAACTTTGCCACCCAGGACCCCGGAGAAGCCGCCGAGAAACTTCTGACCAGCGTGGGCGGCCGATTGGCCATTCCCGGCTAAACGGCCGAGCCCTCCAGCCCCTACTCGCTTCCACCACATGCCCAACTTTGGTGCCACTCTCATGGCACGTTGGGGCGTTGCACCAAGGCATATGGCTGGTTACCCTTAGTTACCGTTGAAATCGCACTGCTCCCCCCAAAAGTAATCTTGAATGGGTGTCGTCGAAAAAATCCCGACATTTTTGACCGTAGGTGTCCTGGTCATCATCTTTGTCTGTCTCAAGCGCCAGGCGCGCAGCACGCGCCTCACACTTTGGACCATAGGCTGGGCGCTGGTATTCACCCATTTCATCGCGCAATTGCTGGAGCCCGATCACGGCTCAGTCAGCCCCCTTCTGTTGGCTGTCGATTCCGGATCGCTGCAAGCGGCTGCTGTCACTTTTCTGGTCTCCGTCTCGATCGTGGTCGAAGACTACGCCCGGCGCACACTACTGTTACTTGTGTTGGCCCTGCCTTCGGTGGCGTACGTGGCCTGCACCTGCTACGACGTCCACGCTCGCTGGCCGTATGTCCTATGCCTGCTGGCCTGCTTCGGCGGAGCCGCGTGCTTCTTCTTCCGCATTAGCCGCAACGTAACTCTGTTTCTGGCCACAACTACCTTCTTGTGTTCGCTCGCCGGATCGTGGGCGATCCGCGCTGCTCTTCGCGGTTCCTTTGACGAAGGAACCATCGCACTCCTGGGAATCGGCTTTGCTTTGTCAGGTGTGTTCATTTGCCGGAACTACTGGCGTTCGTCGCCGGCCATGCTGACCATCGCCGGCGGATTCTTCTGCTGGGGAGCGGTCTTTCCCCTCGGCTTGCTCGTCGATCGTCTAGCTCCCAACCTGATTATTCCCGGCGAACTCTGGAACACTCCCAAGTTTTTTGTTGCTTTTGGAATGATTCTCGCCGTGGTCGAAGACAAGTCGGAATCGATCGCCGGCATGCAATACAAAGCAGCTGTCCTGAATCGCCAGTTGGAGCGCTTCTCGGCCATCACGTCCCAGTTACTCGGTCGCGGCCGGCCGGATGCTGTTTGCCCCGCCATTGCTTCCGCAATCACCGAAGTCAGCAACTTCAGTGTGGCCGTCGTCCAACTCGAAGACGCGGAGCGCAAGTTACGCGTGGCTGGCTCCAGCGGACTTTCCCCGGCGTCATTGAAAAGATTGCAGACTCAAAGCCAGGACTGGACGCTCGACCACATCAAGACTCTGTGTTCCCAGGCGCAGCTCATGGGAAAGAACTCGTATCTGCTGCCCGCGAGTGAAGCCATCCCGCTTCCCCAGCGCAGGAACTCAGATGCGCATGGTGGAATCCACGAAAAAAAGACTAACCAGGAACTCCTGATTCCCCTCTCCTCAGCCGGAGGCGCATACCTGGGGTGCATTCGATTAGCCACGCCCCGAAGCGCGAACGCGCTCGACGCGCTCGAATTGTCCCGCATCGAAATGCTCGCCGCCGATCTTGCCGTCGCCATCGAGCTGAAAGCCTTGCACTCCCAGCTGGTCTGGTCCGAAAAGCTGGCTGCCCTGGGGCAACTGCTCGCCGGAGTCGCGCACGAACTCAACAATCCTCTCACCGTAATCATGGGATACAGCGAACTGCTGAACGATGCCGTCGCCGCCCCACATGCTCGGGATCAGCTAGCCAAGCTGGTGAGTGAAGCCCGCCGTATGAAGCGGATTACCGACAACCTGCTTCGCTTTTCGCGGCAAAGCACCCGCGACAAGCACGCGGTGCAGCTCTCACCAGTGTTGCAGGAGGTTTTGGCTCTACGCGAGTACTACACTCGCACCCGCAACGTGCGCGTTGCACTCGACATCGCTCCGGATTTTCCGCTTCTGGCCGTCAATGAGGACGAAATCAAGCAGATCCTGCTGAACCTCTTCAACAATTCCAGCGACGCTCTGGAAGGCATGGCCGGCAGCAAGCAGATCAGCATTCGCGCCTACCCGCGCGGTCCCCACGCGGTGATTGAAATAGAGGACTCCGGTCCGGGCTTCGACAATCTGAACCGCGCCCTCGATCCGTTCTACACCACCAAACCGGTAGGAAAAGGAACTGGCCTGGGATTGAGCGTCTGCTACGGCATCGTCAAAGAACGTGGCGGAGATCTTCGAATCGAGAACGTAAAGCCCCACGGCGCACTCGTAACCATCGAGTTACCGATTGCGGACGTGCCCGCTCATGCGCTCCTGGCCGCCGTGGCCAACGCCTGAACCCACCTCTCGCCCTCCGGCTTTAGAACCCACCAGTCCAACCGAGGTAATGAGACTTTTGTACTCCGGCCCTGCCCCTTAGGGTCTTTCCATCTTCTTCCCGGCGCGCCACAATAAACTTTCGTACTGGAAAACCGGCCCCCGACATGCAAACCTTTGGCACTGCCCCGGCGTTCACTTCCTCTACCAAGAAGGCCTCAGCCCGCGCCGCCCTGGTCGACCTGAAAGAATCTTCCCGAGCCCTGCTGACCGAGTGTTTCCGGCAGTTTGGCATTGAGACTGTGCTCGTGGCGTCCAGCGCGGCCGAGCGTCTGCGCCAGGAGAAATTTGAAGCCTGCGTCATCAGTCTGGGCACAGGCGCCGAGGCGGTCATGGACGCCGCACGCACTTCCCCCTCCAACAGCCGCATCGTGCTCTACGGTCTCGGCGGCAACGCGCAGGAGGCCATGCGCTATTCGAAGTTCGGTATCAACGCCATGTTCCAGGAACCTCTGGAGCGGCCCGCGACCCTCAAGTTGGTTCGCGCCACCCACATGCTCGTCCTCCACGAATTCCGCCGCTACGCCCGCGTCCCGATCATGACAGAAGTCACCATAGTCAGCCCTGATAACCAGCGCATCACCGCTTCCAGCCTCGAAATCAGCTCCGGCGGCATGTCCCTGAAAAGCGCCGAAGATATGCCTTCTGGAGCCAATGTAGAGATCTCGTTTTCTTTGCTGACTCTGCCCCGCGTTACCCTCCGCGGTGTCGTGACCTGGCGCAAGCCCAAGTCTTTCGGAGTCCGCTTCGACTCCGCCGACGACCGCCGCCAAAAAGTAAAAAAGTGGATCGAAGCCTACCTGGAAAGCTAAGCGTCAAAGGTCGAAAAGTTCATGTGGGGAGAGCCGCCCAGGCCGTCCAAGGTTGAGGTTCATGTAGGGACGGCCGCCTCGGCCGAGAGTTCATGTGGGAACGGGCGCCTTCGCCCGTTCAGCCAAGCGCAGCGAGGCGCGCCTTTGGCGTCGGTTGGCCCAGCGCTTCAGCTCTGCGATAGGCACTGACTGTGGGCTCAGCCCGATCTACATAAGCAAAGCGAGACCCTCCCCCACAACCTTCCCATTACAATGATCTCTGTGACCCAAGCCAGCACTGGCGAAGCCCCTGCCGCAACGGAAGTTGCCCTCACTCCCCGCCGCTTCACCCTACTCCAAAGAATCTCCCTGCCCATCATCATCGCCGCCGGATATTCCTTCATCCGCTTAATCGGCCCTACGCTGCGCGTAAGCATCTCCCACGAAGAAGGTGCCCAGCCCACAGTGGGCCAGCGTCCGCTGATACTTTCCTTCTGGCACGCCTGCATAATCCCCGCGACCTATCTTTTCCGCGATGTCGGTATCCGCGTGATGAGCAGCAACAGCTACGACGGCGAATACATGGGACGCATCATCCACAAATTCGGATTCGTAGCCGTCAAAGGCTCCAGCAGCCGCAACGCCGTCCGCGCCCTCCTAGGCCTGCGCCGCGCCCTGCAGGAAGGCTGGTCCGTAGCCTTCAGCATCGACGGTCCCCGCGGCCCGCGCCACAAAGTAAAGCCCGGCCCGGTCGCCCTCGCGCGATCTTCGGGCGTTGCCTTGAGTACATTTCACATCGCAGTCGAGAATGCCTGGGTCCTAAACACCTGGGACCGCCTAATCATCCCGAAGCCGTTCTCCCGCGTACTCATGCGCTTCGGCAAGCTAATCCCGGTTCCGGCCAACGCTACTGATGAAGACATAGAACACTATCAACAGGACCTGCAGGCTTCGCTCGACGGCGTCTGCGAATTCTCCGAGGTCAATATGAAGAAAGTCGGTACCCCGGAATTTCCTTATAATGCTTGACGGTTCTCGTGAGATTGGGAGATCTGAGATGGAGTCCGCTGTAACCGCAACCTATACCGCCAAAAAAATAAGTCCAATGCTGGCAGCCGCCGACATGGAAGAAACGCTCGCCTTCTATCACGACATTCTCGGATTCACCCCGAGGATGAAGTCTGCGGAGTACGCCATCGTCGAGCGCGACGGCCAGACCATCCGCTTCATGAAGGCCGCCTCCGAAGAAGTCATGCGCTGCGTCCGCGGCCACACCGAGATCTACATTGAAGTTTCCAACATCGCCGCGCTGTGGGAGCACGTGAAGACCTTCAAAGATCGCTACAAAATCCGCGATCTATTCGACCGAGACTACGGCATGACCGAATTCCACATCGGCGATCCCAACGGCTGCCTGGTCTTTGTAGGGCAGCCGACCCACGAGCGAACCTGAGTTTGTTGCCCTCTGTGAGGACAGCCGGTGGGGACAGCCGTCCTCGGCTGTCCGTCGAGCGCAGCTCGACGCTTTCCTTCGCCCGAGATCTAAAGCCGGCCACCCTGATCCCCTTGTGATTTGACTTCCGCCCAATCCTTCCACTAAATTCCTGACACCAGTATTTCCGCTCTTTGAAATGTCCTTCGGTTTGCGCGTCTTTGCCCCGTGGCAAAGACAGGGAAGCGGGTGCAATTCCCGCGCTGCCGCGCAACTGTAAGCGAGAAAACCGCAGCCGGCCACTGGGAGCACTCCCGGGAAGGCCGCCTGCAGAATCCGGAAGCTTCAGCCAGCCAATTGCTGCTCGAAGCCTCCTAACTCGCAAAGCCAGGAGACCGGCGTAAACCGTCCACCGTAACCCCTTTCGCGTGAAAAGGAGGATGGTTATGCGCGCACTATGCGCCTCGTTCTTGCTCTTCGTACTTCTAGCGGCAGCGTCCGCCGCCGACCTCAAAGTTAAAGTTATCGACCCCCAATCCGCCGCCGTCTCCGGCGCTCAAGTGACGTTGTTTTCAAAAGGGACAGACACTCCCCTAAAGATTGCCACATCTTCTACCGAGGGAATCGCCACCTTCAACGAGTTGTCCAGCGGCGGCAGCTACCAGATTCAAGTCCTGGCTCCGGGTTTCGCAGCGCAGACCGAGGATGTCGCCGCTCATTCTGATGCCATCACCATCCAACTGCACCTCGCCACGGCATCAGAGACCGTAGTCGTCACCGCGACCAGAACGCCAGTGCAGGCCGGCGAAACCGGGGCAGACGTTGCGACCCTCGAAGACGGCCAGCTTGAAACCATGCATCCGGTGGCCTCCGACGATGCCCTTCGCTTTCTGCCAGGCGCCGTAGTGAATACGCAGGGCCAGCGCGGGGGTCTGTCGTCGCTCTTTGTGCGCGGCGGAAACTCCAACTACAACAAAGTGATCGTGGATGGCGTCAGCGTAACCGAGGCGGGAGGAACCATTGATCTAGGTACTCTCTCCCTCGCCGAAGCGGGCCGCCTGGAGTTCCTGAGGGGCGCACAAAGTACGCTCTATGGTTCCGACGCAATGAGCAGCGTCATCCAGGTTTGGACGCGCACCGGAACTACCCCCGTTCCCGAACTTCGTTTCGGTGGCGATGCCGGCAACTACGGCACGGAAAACGGCTACGCCTCCCTCGCCGGCTCACGCGGCCGCTTCGATTACAACGTCTTCGGGAATCAGTTCAACACCAGCGGCTCCGGAGCGAATGACGATTATTCCAACTCTCTGGAGGGAGCAAATCTAGGCTTCTCTGTGAGTGACCAGTTCTCGCTCCGGCTGCGCGTGCGCCACGACAACAGCGCGACTGGAGTGCCGGGGGCTTGGAACTTCAACGGGAACAACGTGTTCGATATTGACGGTGTGACTTACCTTCTCTCGCCCGACCTCGGAGGGAGCGCGCGAAAGAACAACACACTCGCGAGTCTCGACCTGGAGGCCAAAACCGGACCAAACTGGACGCACCACGCGACAGGTTTCGAGTACAACCTGAAGACGACCAACCTCGACAGCGGCATTTCCCCGGAGAACACACCTTTTGGCACCATCAACACGCCCTTTGAGGCTTTGGTCGACTTCAACCGCGCCGGCATCGATTATCAGGGAGACTACGTCAAGCGTAGCTGGGCGCACACCACAATCGGTTACGAGTTCGAGGACGAGAACGGCTTCGTCAGCGGTGGCCACGGACTGCGTTTGAACGAAGCTGCTTATGTGCAACAAGCGCTAACCCTCCGCCGGCTGAATGTGATCGCCGGAGGACGCTTTGCCCACAACACCACCTTCGGCAACATCGGTCTTCCCCGCGTGGCCCTGGGATTTCAAGCCTTGCGCGGCGGCCACTTATTCTCCGGCACTCGCCTGAACTTCTCCTACGCCACCGGCATCAAGGAGCCTCGATTTGAAGAGACCTTCGTAAGCAGCCAGTTCCAACTCCCCAATCTCAATCTCAAGGCCGAGCGCAATCGGGCTCTGGAAGCCGGTTTCCAGCAGAACCTGCTCAGCCGGTTCGTCTTCGTTGCCAACTATTTCAACAATCTGTTTCACGATCAAATCGAGTTTGTCACCGTCAATCCCACCACCTTTGTGGGTGAGTACATCAATCTGGAAAAGTCTCTCGCCCACGGAGCTGAAGTCGAACTGCAAAGCCGCCTGACTCAGCGGCTCTCCTGGAATACGTCTTACACTTACACTTCCACGCAGATTCTCCAGGCCCCCGTCGGGAGTTTTGCGCCCGACGCCCAGGGAGACCCGCTTCTCCGCCGGCCCAGACATTCCGCCACCACATTGCTCACCTACCTTGGGCGGCGCTGGGGTGGAACTCTCGGCGGCAGCTTTGTTGGCCCACGCCCAGACTCCGATTTCGACGGCTTTAATATCAATCACACCCCAGGATATTTTCTCCTGGACATGGGAGGCTGGTACAAAGTCAATTCGCGCGTAACGCTTTATGCCAATGGGGAAAACGTCCTCAATCGTTTCTATGAGGAAGTAACAGGTTATCCGGCGCTGCGGGCCAACTTCCGCGCTGGAGTGCGCTTCCGCATCGGAGGCGAATGATCGCCGGACGTAGGCAAAAATGGAAAGGGCACGAGCCTGAACTCGTGCCCCAGATTCGTTGCAGAAATCACTCCCGCCCTAACTAACTTTCTCCGGCTCCCTCACGATCGCCATCGGCATCGCCTTTGCCATCTTCCCGCCAAAATACTTCGTCCGCGCCAGCAGAAGCTTCTCGATATCAACCCCGCTCAGTGGCTGCTGCCGCCCCAGCAGGTGCGTGACCAGCGCAATCTGCGCAAAGTGTTCGACAGTTTCCATCTTCATGTAAGCGTGCTCGATGGTATCCCCGTAGGCCACCACCCCGTGATTCGACATCAGGATGGCATCATAATGCGGCACATACGGCTCCAAAGTCTTCGCCAGTTCTGACGTCCCCGGTGTCCCATAGCGCGCCAGCGGAATGCCTCCAAGCCCCATCACCACTTCGCAAACCAGCGGCTCAGTCAGCGCCATTCCGGCAGCAGCGAATCCCGTCGCGGTAGGCGGATGTGCATGCACAATCGCCTGAATGTCTGGCCGCGTGCGGTATACCAGCAGGTGCATCCCAATCTCGCTGGTCACGTTCCGGCGTCCCGCTACCCGCCTGCCGTCCAGGTCCACGATCACCATGTCCCCGGTTCGCATCGCGCCCTTGCTCACGCACGTCGGCGTCACCAGAATCCGCTCGTCGTCCAGCCGCACCGACAGATTTCCGTCCATCGCCGCCACGAACCCTCGTTCGTGCAGCATCCGCCCGTAGCGGACAATTTCTTCCCTGTGCTTCCGTTCAGCGGACATGGAATACTCTCTCGGGGGAGCGACGAAAAAGCGGCTAAAGCTTCAGCCCCCGCATAGTACCGCACCTGGCGCGAACAGACAAATAAATTTACCAAAAAAGACAAACAAATTTGCCCAGGAAAAACGATAAACCGCTCAGGTTTCCACCCGATCCGCTCCAAGATTCCTATAATCTGACACCGTGCGGGTTTCCGATTTCCACTTCCACCTTCCCGACGAACTCATCGCCCAGGAGCCCCTCGCCGCCCGTGACGGTTCCCGCATGCTGCACCTGCAACGCACCAGCGGCGAATATTCCGATCGCCTCTTCCGCGACTTCCCCGACCTGCTACGCCCCGGCGATCTCGTGGTCTTCAACAACACTCGCGTCTTTCCCGCCCGCCTCTACGGCCGCCGCGAAGGCGCCCACGCTCAAGCAATCAGCCCACGCAATCCTGCCTCTCGTGATTTCCTCCACGGCCGCGTCGAGGTTTTGCTCACTCGCCAACTCTCCACCGATCCCAACGATTGGGAATGCTTGGTTCGCCCCGGCCGCAAGATCGGCGTAGGAGAACGCCTCTTCTTCGGCGACCAAGACGAACTGCAAGCCGAGGTACTGACCCGCGCCGATTTCGGCGAACGCCACATCCGCTTCCAGCCCGTCTTTCATGGCGGCAACGATTTCTTCACCACCCTCGATCGCATCGGCAACGTCCCGCTCCCGCCCTACATCGCCCGTGCAGATTCGTCTCGCGATCGCGAGCGTTATCAAACTGTCTACGCTCAACAGCGTGGCTCAGTTGCCGCTCCCACCGCCGGCCTCCACTTCACTCAGGAAATTCTCGACCGCATCCGGCAGCGCGGCATCGCGACCGCTGAAATCACGCTCCACGTCGGTCTCGGAACCTTCCAGCCAGTCCGGACCGAAAAAGTCGAAGATCACAAACTCCACTCCGAACCTTATTCCATCTCCGCCAGTGCCGCCTCCGCCATCAACCAGGCTCTCCGCAATTCAAGTCGCATCATCGCCGTCGGAACCACAACCGTTCGAACCCTGGAACACGCCGTCCGCCGCAGCGCAGGAGAAATCACCGCAGGCGCGGCCGCCGCCGACCTCTTCATCTATCCAGATCCCGAAATAGGTTTCGAATTCAAAGCAGTCAAAGCGATGCTGACCAATTTCCACCTGCCGCAGTCCACATTGCTAATGCTGGTAAGCGCGTTCGGAGGACGAGAGAATGTCCTGGCAGCCTACCAACACGCAGTAGCCGAGCGCTACCGCTTCTATTCCTACGGCGACTGCATGTTCTTAGAATGATTTTGACCTACCCTGTGTTTCCTCTGTGTCCTCGTGGTTAAAGGTTTTTCCGCCGACTGCCCAACCACAGCTGCGTTATACTCTCCCGGGAGCAGCCCATGTCCACCGCGGTAAATCAAGTTCCAATTCAAGATTTCGTAGCCCAACTCCGCAAGTTCCCCGAGGCCGCGTTCGACGAAACCGAGCAAATCCGCAAATTCCTGCAAGATAGCCCGCTAAATCCCGATTCCCTAGCCCCCTATCTAACCTGGGACCGCCAGCACTACACCCGCAACTTGATCGACAAAAATTCTCTCTACGAACTAATCGCCGTCTGCTGGGAGATCGGCCAGGCCAGCTCCGTCCACAACCACCGCGACCAGAACTGTTGGATGGCAGTCCCCATCGGCCGCTTGCTGGTTGAGAATTTTCACGTAGTTCATCAGGATCTCGCGCAAGGCAAGTCCACAATCAAGCCCACCGAAACCGTCGAGATGAATGTGTCCCAACCCTGCGCCGTAGACCCGCTAGCACCCGTTCACCGCGTCGTCAATCCCAGCGAATTCAATCAACGCGCCGTAAGCATCCACGTCTATTCCCGTCCGTTCGACACTTGCGTCGTCTATTCCGCCGAGCAAGGCACCTGCGGCGAAATCCAGCTCCACTACACCACCGAATACGGCAAACCAAGGTAACTTCCACAACCAGAAAGACCGTTGGTCACAAGGCCCCGTGGGGTTAGGTTTAAGACATCAGGAGGGAGAACCACGTGCATAGGGCGTTGACATGGCTTCTGCTCGGCGCTGCCATGGTAGTTGGATATACCTACTACCAGAATCACTCTTCCCAACTGAAAGCGCAGGCCATCGCGCGCCTACAGGAAGCCGCATCCAGGTCTGAGGCCAGAGACAGAGAAAGAGACAAAGACAAAGACCAGGCCCCGACCAACACAGTCGTAGGACCGGGCGTGAGTCCGCTCGCGGACTTGATGGCAAAGGCCGACGGATCACAGACCACATCCGATGAGCCGATGCGGCCATGGAAGGCACATCCCAACGACCACATCTCTCCGTCTCCCGTCGGCACCGGCGGCGCGATCGTGCACAAGACTTTTACCGTCACCTCCGCCGCACAATTTCTCTTCGAGATTCCGCCCCACGCTGCCAGCCCACAACTACGCGGCACCTATCACTCGTTTCCGAAAAACTCCGCAGTCCAATCCAACGTCCAATCCGCCGACGAAACCGGAGACATCGATCTTCTCCTGATGAATGACCAGCAATACACAGACTTTCTCAGTGGCCGCCCCGCCGATGTCGTCTACTCAGTCGATTCTTCCCACGATCAGGATGTAAGCCTGGGCCTTCCCGCCACGCAGGACCTGCCCGTGCGCTATTACCTCGTCTTCCGCAATAATCCCAACAATCCCGGCAAGAAGGTAGTCCAGGCAGATTTCCGAATCGATTTCTAGCCCCACTCCTCATGTGGGGACAGCAACCCCGGCTGTCCCGTCTCGTGTGGCGACGGGCGCCTTCGCCTGTCCCGCCGAGCGCAGCGAGGCGCCCGCCTGCGGCACTTCATGTGACGGATTTCCGTGCCCGTCCCGGCTGCTAAACTACAACCTTGCCGCCGCGAACAAAATCAGCGCAGCCAGAGTCCACCGCCACATCGTCGGCATCCTCCGCGCCAAACCGCATCTTCCTCATCGACACCATGTCGTTCATCTTCCGCGCCTACCATGCCATGGCCCGCCAGCGCTCCATGTCCACTAAATCCGGACTCCCCACCGCCGCAATCTACGTCTTCGTGAACATGCTCCGCAAACTGCGCGACGATTTCTCTCCCAACTACCTGGCCGCAGTCTTCGACGTAGCCGCCAAGACTCACCGCGCCACTCAGGCCGAAGCCATCACCACCATCCGCAAGTTCGACATCAAAACTCAAACCTTTACCGAAGTCGAATACAAAGGCTACAAAGCCAACCGCGCCGCCATGCCCGAGGATCTAGCCCAGCAGATTCCCTACATCCGCCGCGCCCTCGAAGCCTACCGCATCCCCATCCTCGAACTAGCCGGCTTCGAAGCCGACGACGTAATTGGCACTCTGGCCCGCAAAGCCGCTGCCGCCAAGCATCCCGTCTACGTAGTCTCCAGCGACAAAGACATGATGCAGCTCGTCAACGACGATGTTCACATCCTCAATCCTCCCAAAGACAATCTCATCTGCGACGCCGCCAAGGTCGAAGAAATTCTGGGAGTTCCTCCCGAACGCGTAGTCGACATCATGGCCCTCCGCGGAGACTCGGTCGACAACATCCCCGGAGCCCCCGGCATCGGCGACAAAGGCTCGGTAGAAATCATCAAGCGTTTCGGCACCGTCGAGCAGGCACTCGATCGCGCCAACGAAGTAGAGAAGAAAACCTACCGCGAATCCCTCCAGAACAATCGCGACACCATCCTCTTCAGCAAGAGCATGGCCACCATTGACACCAACGTCCCCGTCGAACTGGACGTCGAAGCCATGCGAGCCGGCCAGCCCGATCTCGATCTCCTCCGCCAGCTCTTCACCGAACTCGAATTCACTTCACTGCTCAAAGAGTTATTACCGGAAGTCCAGGTCACCGAAGCTCATTACAGCGAAGCCCAATCAGCCGCCGATGTAGAGAGCGCCCTAAACTCTGTAGCGCCGGAGGCAGCTCTCGCCATCGCGGTGGAATTAGAAGAGACAGAATCGCCTCCAGAAAGCGACGAGGAAGTAACCGAAGAAGTCCCGCAGTCGGGAATGCTCGCACTCACGGATGCGTCGTCCCCAGCTCCCGCACCCGAACCCGCCGCTCGCCGCATCGCCATCTCCGCAGCCGCAGGTTCGGCCGTCATCGTGAAACTAGACTCCGCCAGCGCCGCGGCGAAACTGCGTGCCGCTCTCACAACAGCAGCCACACCGAAAGCGATCCACGACTACAAAGCCGCAATCCACGCCCTGGATTCCCTCGGCATCTCTCTGCAAGGCGTGCAGCACGATCCCATGCTCTACTCCTACCTGCTCGATCCCACCTATTCCTCGCATCGCCTCGCCGACGTAGCCCTCCGCCGCTTCAATCTCAAACTAAGTGGCGACCTGGCCGAAGCCGCCGACGTAACCGGCAGGCTGACAACCGCGCTGCGAGAAGACATAAAACAGACAGGCCTGACCAAGCTCTACGAAGAAATCGATCTCCCGTTAGTCCCAGTCCTGGCCCGCATGGAACAGGCCGGAGTAAAAATCGACACCGCGGCACTAGCCAAAATGTCGACAGAACTCGAGCGCGAGAGCGCCGCCAAGGCAAAAAAAATTCACGAGCTAGCCGGAACCGAGTTCAACATCGGCTCCCCCAAACAACTCGGAGACATCCTCTTCAATCGTCTGAATCTTCCCAAGCCCGTGAAATACGGCAAGGGACGCACCATCTCCACCGCCGTCGACGTCCTCGAAACTCTGGCGGAAGAACATCCCATCGCCAGAAAAGTTCTCGACTACCGCCAGTTAACCAAACTGAAGTCCACCTACGTAGACACGCTGCCAGCCCTGATCAACCCGGCCACCGGACGCCTGCACACCACGTTTTACCAGGCAGGCACAGCGACGGGCCGCCTCTCCTCCGCCAATCCCAATCTGCAAAACATCCCCATCCGCACCGAGCTAGGACGCGGCATCCGCGCTGCCTTCATCGCCGAACCCGGCCACGTCTTACTAACCGCGGACTATTCTCAGATCGAGCTCCGCCTGCTGGCCCACTTTTCCCACGACCCGCTCCTGGTCGAAGCCTTCCGCCGCGGCGACGACATCCACACCTTAACCGCCTCGCAAGTCTTCGGAGTCCCGCCGCTAATGGTCACGCCCGACCACCGCCGCCAGGCCAAGGTAGTGAATTTCGGCATAGTCTACGGCCTCTCTGCCTTCGGCCTGTCACAAAATCTAAGCATCGAACCAGCCGAAGCGAAACTATTCATCGCCAACTATTTCGAGAAATACAAAGGCGTTCGCGCCTTCATCGACAAAACGTTAGAAGAAGCCCGCCGCGACCTGAAAGTAAAAACCCTCCACGGACGCATCCGCCCCATCACCGACATCAACAGCAAAAATTTCACGCAGCGAGGCTTCGCCGAGCGCACCGCAGTAAACACCCCGTTACAAGGCACCGCGGCAGACCTGATCAAAGTCGCGATGATCCGAATCGACGCAATTCTGCAAGAACGAAAACTGAAATCAAGAATGACCCTGCAAGTCCACGACGAACTAGTCTTCGAAGTCCCCGAGAAAGAAGTGGAAACCATGCAATCCCTAGTCCGCGAGCAAATGGAAAAGGTTCACGAATTAGCAGTCCCGCTGCTAGTAGAAATGGAAGTAGGCCCCAACTGGAGAGATTTAGATTAGCTCGTGTGGGTCGGACACTCCTGTCCGACAACTGCCGGCGCCAAGAATAAAGCGGAGATTTGGATCTCCAAACTCCCAGACGGCCGTGCCCACTATGTTATACTATAGTATAACCGAGGAGGAGAACCCCGATGCACACCACCAACTTGCGTAAGGTAGGCGGCTCGATCATGCTGGCTGTACCGCCCGCGCTGCTCAATGTTCTGCGATTGCAGCCCGGCGCTAGGGTCGGCATCGCAGTAGAACGCGGCCGCCTGGTCGTGCAACCAAGGACGCGCCGACGCTATTCCTTGGACGAACTGCTGGCCCAATGCAACCCCAAGACGCGTCGCTCGAAACGAGCCTCGAAACAGGAAATGGAATGGCTCAATAGCAAGCCTGTCGGCCGAGAACTCATCTGATGGAGCGCAAGATGGAACGAGCGGGGAACCAATAATGAAGCGCGGCGAAATCTGGCTCGTCAGTCTTGATCCCACTTCCGGCCACGAGCAAAAAGGCCGCCGCCCGGTCCTGATCGTTTCCCCGGACGCCTTCAACCGAGTCACCAAAGTGCCCGTGGTTCTGCCCATTACCAGCGGCGGCAACTTCGCGCGCATGGCAGGTTTTGCCGTGCCCTTGGCAGGATCCGGAACAAAAACGACCGGCATTATCCGCTGTGACCAGCCCCGCGCTCTCGATCTCGCCGCCCGCGGCGGTCGGAAGCTGGAAAGCATTCCAGACGCAATCATGGAAGAGGTACTGGCGAGGACATCGCCGATCTTCGAGTGAGCCTTCCTTACACTCCCAGCGCTTTCTGTATCTCCCCCGCAATCTCCGCCGCCAGCGCCAACATCCGCTCTTCCGACTCCGCCTCAACCATCACGCGAGCCAAAGCCTCAGTCCCCGAATACCGCACCACAACCCGCCCATTCCCATCCAACTCGCGCTCAGCAGCATCAATAGCCCTCTGCACCTCCGGCACCTGCGCAAACGGAACCTTCTCCCGCACCCGCACATTCTGAATTTTCTGCGGAAACACTTTCAGATCCCCCACCAACTCCGCCAGCGACTTCCCCGACCGCACAATCACATCCATCACCCGCAAAGCAGTCAGCAGACCATCCCCAGTAGTAGCATCTCCATCGCGAAAAATAATGTGTCCCGACTGCTCCCCGCCCAAAGTAGCGCCAGTCCGAAGCATCTCTTCCAGAACATATTTATCGCCCACATTCGCCCGCAACATCCGAATCCCGGCCTTCTTCAGCGCGATCTCAACTCCCATATTCGACATCGTAGTAGCCACCACAGTCGCCCCGTTCAATTTCCCGCGAGCCTGCAAATCCCGCGCCGTAAGCAGCAGCACGCCATCTCCATTCACCACGCGCCCGGCGTTATCGCAAAACAACGCCCGGTCAGCATCGCCGTCAAACGTAACCCCCAGATCAAACTTCCCGCCCGATGCAGCGACAAGCTTCCCCAAAGTCTCCGGATGCAGCGCGCCACACCCTTCATTAATATTTCTTCCGTCCGGCGTCACATGAATAAACGTTGCCTGGATCCGCAACTCGCGAAACAATTCCGGAGCCTCCGCCGTAGCCGCTCCATTGGCGCAGTCCACCAGCACCCGCATCCCGCTCAGGTCAGACGACACACTCCCAGCCAGCGACTCAATGTAAGCCTTCCGCAGCTCGGCTTCTCCCGGCAAAGACGGCCCGGCAACTTTCAACGCCGTGTCATCCGCCGCACCCGGATTCCCCAGCAGCGCAAAGATCTCCTTCTCGATCGCCAACTCCCGCGCATCCGTTAGCTTGAATCCATCCCCGGAGAAAACTTTGATCCCGTTGTCCGTCCACGGATTATGAGAAGCCGAAATCACCACTCCCGCGGCAAACCCGCGCGACCGCGCCAGATACGCAACTCCGGGCGTCGTGATCACCCCCGCGCTGTGTACCTCCACCCCCACCGATGCCAGCCCCGACGCCACCCGGTCCGCAATCCACCCGCTCGATTCCCGCGTATCCTGCCCCATCACTGCTTTTGCGCCCGGAGTCGTGCGCATCAAATCATGTCCTAGCGCGCGCCCGATCAAATAAGTGCTCTCCGCCGTCAGCGGAAATTCCCCAGCCACGCCGCGGATCCCATCCGTGCCAAACAATTGTCTGATCTGAGCGCTCATAGATTGTGCAGGTTCACGAAAAAGGGCGGATGCCGAGTCCGAAAACGCCCTGCAGAGGATGATAGATGATAAATGAGAACCACGAAGCGGGTGGAGCAGGCCTTCTAGGCCTGCGCTCAATGCCCGCTGGCCGCAGGCGTACTCTTTTCCATGATCACCGTAACTCGCACCGGCGCCGGTTGCACCACCTGCACCAGCGGATCGGCAACGTAGACATTGGTTGTGAACGTCGCCTGTGTCCTCGTCCCCGAAGCATCCACCAGATCGGTCGTGGCGGCATCCACCATTTCCACATGATGTTGCGGCCCCGTAATCGTGATCCGGTCCGGATCCACCAGCACCTTGGCGATCTGTTCCCCCGGGCCTACGGTTACCCGTGGATGAATCTCCACATCACTCCGCGTCAGCCGCATGTCAAAACTAAGATGCACCTGGCCCGGCACCACTTGCACCACATGCAATTCCCGCTGATGACGAATTTGCTGTGCAGTCAGATCAAACGTCCGCTCGCCCGGCTTAGCGTCTCCCAGCTCAAGCTCGGCATGCAAGTCCGTCGACCGCAAGTCCCGGATCACACGCTCCGGTCCGCGCACCCGAATCTGCGCCTCAGGAATAGTGACCGAGCTGACCTCCAGATGCTGAGGGACGTGCTGGAATACGATCGGCACCCGTACTTCCACTTCCGCCGACTCCTCGTCCGGAGAAATCGCCAGCCACAGTCCCGTCGCCAGCACCAGCGACAAAACCTTCAGCCAGAAGTTATGCAGTACCCAGCGCCGCAACAAGCCCATCATAGCGGGTGCTCCGCTTCCGCATCATCATCCCCATCCGCACCCATCGGCGCCCGCGCCCGCAAAGCCGATTCCTCCCCTGCATCCGAATCTTCGCCCTGCGGCCCCACTGTTGGCAGCGCTACCGGCGCCATATACCGCCGCAGCTCCATGCTCAACAACTCGCGCAGATGTTCCACCGACAGGTCCCGTTCGATCTTTCCTCCCACCGCCATGCTGATCGCGCCTGTCTCTTCCGAAACAATCACCGCGATCGCATCCGTCTCTTCCGTGATTCCGATGCCCGCACGGTGCCGAGTCCCCATCTGTGTCGAGAGCACCGGATTCATCGACAGCGGCAAAAAGCATGCCGCCGCCGCCAGTCGATCCTTCTGGATGATTACCGCTCCATCGTGCAGCGGCGCACTCGGCCGGAAAATCGTAGCCAGCAGATCGTAGGAGAGCCGCGCATCCATCGCCACGCCGCTCTCGATATAAGTCCGCAACCCAATCTCGCGCTCGATCACGATCAACGCGCCGGTCTGGTGCTGCGAAAACAGGTTCGCCGCCAGCACAATGTCGTCGTACGAATCTCCCTCCACCGCCGACCCACGCAGAAAGCTGACCCGCCGCCCCACATCCGACAGCACATGCCGAATCTCCGACTGAAATACCACAATCAACGCAAACACCACGTAAGGCAGCAAGTGGCTCACCAGCCAGTTCAACGTAACCAGCTCGCCGATCCGCGCCAGGTAGAATGCCGCCGCCACTGCCGCCAGCCCCGCCAGCATCGGAGCCGCCCGCGTCCCCCGGATCATCACCAGCACTTCGTAAATGATCACCGCCACCAGCAGAATGTCGAGCACCGTGAACGACACTCGCGACCATGGCGTCATCAATTGCATCACGCGAATCTCCGCATCGGACTCTACATTCTAATGCCAGGACCAGATAGAAAGGCCCTGTCATCCTGAGCGAAGGAGGGGCGTCACGAAGTGACGCCCCTCCGAAGTCGAAGGACCCCTCGCACTTCGCACCGCCCGAGGCCCAGCAAGGCGTTTCATCACTGCTCCTTCTTGCGGCCGCGCTCCGGCCCTGCGCCCGCCTTCTTCACCACAGCCCGAATCTCCCCCCGAGCCACCCGCGCCGAAATCTCATCGCCTGCCTTCACCAGCCCAGCATCCTTCACCAACTGCCCCGCTCCGTCAAACACCAAAGCATACCCCCGCTCCAAAATCGCCAAAGGAGAAAGCGTCTCCAGCGCCCGCCCCATGCGTTCAATGCGGACCTTATTCTGCAACAACTGATTCCGCATCGCCGCCGCCAAAGCCGCAGTCCCCGCCGCAAGCTCCCCGCGAATTCCCGCCAGCACTCGCCGCAAATCGTAATGCCGCACCGCCGCTGCCAGCGTTTCCCAACGACGCCGCATTAATTCCAGCGCCGCCCGCTCCCCGCGCTCCAGCCGAAAAGTCAGATCATCCACCTTCTGCTGCCGCTGCCGGATCAAGTCCATCATCCGCGCGAACGCCCCATGCTGTGCCCGCTCCATCAGCGCATGCCGCGCCTCCAGCAACTGCCGCTCCATCGCCCGCACCAGCCGCTCCCGCACCGCCTCCGCCTGATTCTCAATTTCCACCCGCGACCGGATCACCAACTCAGCTGCCGCCGAAGGCGTTGCCGCCCGCAGATCCGCCACAAAATCCACAATGGTGAAATCCGTCTCGTGACCCACCGCCGAAATCACCGGAATCTCCGACGCCGCTACCGTCCGCGCCAGCCCTTCATCATTAAACGCCACCAGGTCCTCCGCCGACCCTCCGCCGCGCCCCACAATAATCACTTCCACCCCGCGGCTCGCGTCGTTACGGATTTCATTGAAATACCGCACCGCAGCCGCGACCTCCGCAGCCGCGAAATCCCCCTGCACCTGCGCCGGATAAATCACCACATTCACAGCGCGATGCCGTCTCGCCAGAATATTCAGGATGTCCCGCAGCGCCGCCGCCTGCGGCGAAGTCACAATCCCAATTCGCCCCGGCAAAGTCGGAATCGCTTTCTTCCGCTCCGGCGCAAACAATCCCTCCGCCTCCAGCTTCGCCTTCAGTTGCTCAAACGCAACCTGCAACCCTCCCGCGCCCTTCGGCTCGAGATACTCCGCCGCAATCTGCAACTCCCCGCGATCCTCATAAATCGTCACCCGCCCCCGCACCACCACCTGCATCCCGTCCGCCGGACGAAATCGCAGCAGCCGCGCCTTCGAACTGAACATCACCACCCGAATCTGCGCGTTCCCATCCTTCAGCGTGAAATAAAGATGCCCCGAATCCGGCGCCCGAAAATTCGAAATCTCCCCCTCCACCCAAGCATCGGAATACTCCCGCTCCACATGAGTCCGCACCGCGGCCACCAAAGCGCGCACACTCCAAACCCGCCGCTCCGGTGGAGCAAACCTGAACCCGAGCTGATCAGTTAAGGACATATGTCGAGTGCAGTGTAGCCTCTCAGTCGGCGGTTTCCAAACGAAGTGCGGATATGGGGACAGCCGCCCTCGGCTGTCCATTCGAGCGAAGCTCGAAGGCGCCCGCCCGAAAGGTGAGCGACGTCCAACGCCTTGTTTCGGCGCCTTGCTTTCCGTATACTTTCTGGCCGGATCACAAAACAGGCTCCTCCAGTGCCGAGGATGAGGCTGAATGAAACCCGCATCTCTAGTCTGCGTCTCCCCCGCTTTGCTAGCTGCACTTCTTCTTTTCGGACAGGAGAAGGGGAAAGCTCCGGAACAGAGTTTTACTGGCTACCCGCCCTCCGTTTACATGCACGAATTCCACCCATGTTCATCGGACAAACGGTGCGAAAAGACAGAAGAGTTTCAAGTCGATCCCGTGCCAAATGGCTGCTGCGTCCTTGTAGTTACCAACGGAAACGGTCTGGGTAAGGATGAAGTTCTCCACTATGAGGTAGTTCTGAATGGCGAGCGAGTCATTCCGGATCGTGAATCACGCAATGCTCAAGCGACGGTCAAAATCTCACCCCGTAATACGTTAAAGGTCGCCCTGACAGGGGAACAAAGTTCCAGGGTATTCATTCTGCTGACGTACGATCATCGCCAGAAGTGAAATCCGCGAGCCTCCTTCAGATCAGCTCCTTGCCGAACCGCAGGTCTCACCTCCTCCACCGGCTCACCAAATAAAGCACCACCGAAAGCACCACGCTCACCACCACCGAAGTAGCCAGCGGAAAATACACCGTAGTATTTTTCCCGCGGTAAACAAAATCCCCCGGCAGCCGCCCCAAAGGTAAATTCGTCCGACCCAGCAGCATCAGCACAACGCCGGCGACCACGATCGCCCCACCTAACCCAACCAGCATCTTGCCCAACTCAGTCATAACGAAGTCCTACTTCGCCCGATACACCGTCTTCCCCGCCACCATCGTCCACACCACCTTCGTATCCCGCATCTCCTCCGGAGAAACCGTCAACACATCGCGATCCAGTAAAACCAAATCCGCTCGCTTCCCCGGAGCGATGCTTCCAATCGAATCCATATTCATAGCCCGCGCCGAATTCCGCGTATACGCATAAAACATAGCCTCACGCGGCATATCCTGCGACGCATCCAGCACCCCTTCCGATCCCTTACGCGTCTCCGCCTGATAAATTGCCCGGAAAACATTCGCCGTCGAAACCGGCCAGTCGCTCGCCCCCGAAATAATCCCCCCACTATCAAGAATTGACCGTGCCGGATACTGCCACCTGTAAATCTCCGGATCCAGATAAGGCTTCAGAATCTCAATCGTATCCGGACTCGCCTCCGCCCAAAAAAGCTGCAGCGCACTCACCACGCCAAGCTCCCGGAACCGCGGAAAGTCCTCGGGCCGCACGAACTGTTCATGCGTCAGCGTATGCGGCAGCCCGGAGTTCCCGTTAGCCTTCCGCGCCGCCGCAATCCCGTCCAGCGCCTCTTTCACCGCGCCGTCGCCAATCGCATGCACGTGAATGATCAACCCTTGCTTGTCCGCCGCTACACACAGCTCAGCAAATTTCTTCGGATCAAACAGCAAATCGCCGTATCGCCCCGAATTCTTGTAAGGCTTGCTGAGATGTGCCGTCTGCGACGGATACTCCGCCACGCCGTCGGCAAACATCTTGATCCCGCTCACGTGCAGATGTGGCACATCCTTATAAGCCTCGCGCGTCTTCTGCACCCCAGCCAGTTCCGCCGCCGGATCCTTCGCAAACACCTGGGGAAACGCCACCACCTCCGAAGTCAGCTCACCTCGGTCGGCCAGCATCTTGTAAGCCCGCAAAACAGAATCACTGGCCAGCGGATCAAGCCACGCCGTAATCCCCAGGCTGTAGTTATATTGCACAGCAGCCCGCCCGGCCGCCAGCAACTCATCCGCGCTGGGTGCAGGCAGCAGCGGCTCAATTTTCTCTACTCCAGCGTCCACGAGAAAACCGTTCGGCTGCGCATCTTGATTCAGGCCGTAATAACTGCGCTCTCCTGCCGAAAGCTTCTTCAGAAAATCAGCCGTGATACCCGCCCGCTGCAACAG
>Ga0206997_10062_pt1 | contig 32267 bp, 32 predicted proteins | sample Alteio_BWMinCont_3_FD_153478 | JGI IMG/M metagenome (GOLD analysis project Ga0206997, IMG submission 153478) | Enriched cells from forest soil in Barre Woods Harvard Forest LTER site, Petersham, Massachusetts, United States -... | ecosystem: Environmental > Terrestrial > Soil > Temperate forest >...
CCCATTGCCTTCGAGGCAGAAAATGCGTCGGCTGGCCCTGGTCGGCGGGACCCGGCTCAAACCGGTTATTATCGCCAACCGGGATGTCCAGCTCTTCTTGCAGATTCCGATTGAAATACCCGAAAAGAAGACTGTAGCTGCCGTCGGGATTCTTGAACCAGCCCTCATAGGCGGCTGTCACGTTCTGGCCCGAGGTGTGCAAAGGCTCCATGGGCAACTGCCCGGATTGCCCCTTCACAGGCAGCGCCGCCCACACGAGCGCCCAGCTTGCGAGCAGGATGGAAAGATACCGAGGTGTCACCGGCGAGCGCAGTCCGTGCATCCGAAAATACTCCTTCTCACTTTGAGTTGTGTTCCGGAATACCGACTTCCTGAGCCGAGAACGAGGAGCAGCAAGAAGTCATCTCATAAACCAACAGCCATCTAAACTCGACAGGCCGTCAGGGGCTAAAGCCCACTTTTCCTCGGTGTTTTAATGTCGCGGCTGAACAGGCTGCGGAAAAAGGCCCGCATTCTTTTTGTCATTCCGAGCGGAGCGAGGAATCTCTCTTCGATGTACGCGCATGAAAAGAAAGAGAGATTCCTCGCTCTGCTCGGAATGACAAAATTAAATACTTTTTCCGTAACCTGTCGAGTTCCGAATTAGTGGCCGTGCATCATTTCCGGCATCGATTGATCCGGCTTATGCTTGGCGAGCCATTCCTTATAGTCCTCGTCGGTAATGTAGGTGACGTTTACCCAGGCGTGCGCCATCTCGTCGACCGTGCGCTCGCCCCAGCCGACCCATTGGTTCGGATCGGGATTATTAGGGTTGGCGGCGGTGTTGTCATGCCAGGCGGTGATGCGGATTACCGTGCCCTTTGGGAGTACCGGCGCCGCGTCCTCCGCGTAAATGTAATTATTCATCCAGTTGAATTGGAAGCGGTCGACGTAGCTGAGCATCTCGGTTGTGCCGTCCGGCAGAATCGCTTCCATGGACATGGCCTTGCCGCGCAGATGCATGTGTGGCTGAAAGTTCTCAAACCTGGCGGGCTCTTTCAGCACGTGGAAAGACTGAGTCTCGGTGATCGAGTTCGGAGGAATATCCAGCACGCGGCCCTGCTCGTTCGCGTGAAATTCCATCAGGCGCGTCCGGTACTTCGGCGTCACGCCCTTGGGATAGAGATAGATTCCCAGCATGACATCATCTTGAACTTGTTCGCCGACGGAGTGGTAGTGCACATCCCACCGAATCCTTGCTCCCGGCAGCAGCAATTTGCCGGTGTTGGATGGGTAGACGTCGAATTGTTTCCCGATCGCCCATTCCATCAAGAGCCCTCCGTCATTGCGCACCGCCTGGGCGGCGGGCCCGATGCCGTCGTCGTCTGCGGCGCTGCTGACGCCCGGTTCATCCTGCAGGAGCTGGGCGAGGGCATGATGCGTGACACGGCGCCCCGCGGAAGTTCCCGGCCGCATTTCGACCGCGCGCACCCATCGCGCCTCGGTCACCGGGAGTACGTCGCTCAGCGGCTTCCACCACGCGTCCTGTCCCAAGGCCGGCACAGTGTAGGGCGCCGACTTGACGACGATGTCCGGCTGGCCGAACTGTTCGGCCAACTGCCATCCTTCATCGCTCGGCCACATTTTCGGGGCCGGCATGTCTTTCGCGTTCCCGGGCGCCTTGCCCGAATCGACCCAGCGGACGATCGTGTCAATCTGGTCATCCGTCAACGAAGTGTCGTTCTTGAATTTCTGGATTCCAACCGTTCGATCGAGATGCCAAGGCGGCATGTTGCGTGTGACCACGCGGTCCTTGATTTTTTCCGCCCACGGCAGCGTCTCTTCATAAGTCACCAGAGACATCGGCGCAGCGGTTCCGGGATGGTGACACTCCTGACACTTGGCCTGAAAAATCGGCGCGACGTCCTTGGCGAACGTCACCGGCTTGCTGGACGCGCCTCCGGCCATCGATGGGTATGGGAGCATCAGAAAAGCACCGAGGCCCAGCACACCCACTCCAATTCTCAGCCACATCGGACCCTGGAACTTGGCATTGATCATGACATGCTCCTTCTGTCTGACTGGTTTGAAACTGACGATTCAGGCCTGTTCAACCCGGGGTCTCTTTATTCGTGCCCTGTAACCCCACTTTACACCTCTCCGAGGGGCTCAGCGTATTATTTTTTTGGGCCTGGTCCAGGAAAACTGGTGCGTGGGCCATCCTCTGAGAACTAAGGCAGGACCGGCGCCACATTTATCTGCTGCGGCGAATCATAAAACATCCACCGAGGCGCCTTGGGGAAAATCGTGCGCATAGACGTACCCTGCACATTCCCCGCCGGTGAAATCTCCAGTTGCCACTGCTGCACCTGCGGGTGCGCGCCTTCGGTTGCGACCACACGACTCAGCGTGACGCGGTAGCGCCCGTCCGGTTCGATTTCGGTTTTGGGCGCCAACTGGGACGCGGTTTCCGCATCCAAAAAACCGTGCCACCACCGTGAATACGCGTCGATGGATCTCCACGCTTCGTCGTACGCCGTGAAGTAATGCCGCCCGACGGAGTCGCGGAGAGTGTCCTGGTCGAGCACAACCTCTCCCGGCCGGAATGGAACCGTAGTCTCCAGGAAAAATGCCGCGAAATTCGCCAGTTCGGACTTGGAGAGCGACAGTGCAAGTTCCGACGCGAAGCGATTGAACTCCGCCGCGACGTCCGCGCGCTTTTCCATGCTCTCGAAACTGTAGAGTTCGTAGGCTTCTTGTCTCCGAGCCGCGACGGCGACGATCCAGGTCCACTGTCCGTCGTAACTAGTTTGCGACGGCAACTCTACCTGATAAAGAAATAGGCCCTGGCTCCCGCTTCGTTGGACGATGGTCGAAAGCAAATACTCCAGGTCGGATCTTCGCGTTACTTTGAGCAGCTTGGCGTCGAATCTCGACTCCGAACGCGGGAGGGCGAGAGAGGCGGCGTCTCTTACTTGCTCGATGCTCAACGGCGTCCAAGCTCCCAAGGCCGCCTCTGGATTTGCCTGCTGGGCGCCGCACGGTTGCCAGAATCCGAGCGCAAGAAACAAAATCGCAGTCGCGCGGAGCAGCCTGGCATTTCCAAAAACGTCCCGACACCAATGCGAAAGTCTGGGGCGCATGACTCGCCCTCCCTTCCTTTCGACACATAGCGGGGACGCGCTAGGATACGAATCGCGGAGGCCCCGATATTACGGTTGAGGCGGGGCCTCCGTCAAGCCGGATAGTATGAACATCATATTACATTTTTGTATCGTGAAGGTTTGCTTAAGTACGGAAACTTGGTGGTTGGTAGGGGCGGTGGGGATCGAAAAATGTACTATCTCACAAAAGCCCCGTAATCAGTGGCGTTGCAACCGTCCCTGCCGAGACAATCACTACAAACACTACAAAACATCGGTTGCTTGGCTGTGTGAAAGTATCACACACCGATACCGGTTCGGCCATCCACCGGCACGATCCTCTGCCGTTGCCAGCCGAAGGCCGAACATTGGCCACATATTCAAGCAAATAAACACGGTGAGAATGTCCGCAATCGTTTGCCAAACCACCGCGAAGAGCCGTTCCGCCATTTCGGGTTCGTAATATTGGGAATGAGTCTCTAAGGACAGCTTTCCGCCGTGCTCCAAATTGTTTCGGAACTCAGCCAGTCCGTTTTGCCAGTCGCGACGCTGCGCTCGCAGGGAATCGGCCAAAACATGCCACGCTATGCGTGGATCGGTCCCCATAAACGTGGACAGACCCTTCTCGAAGTTCGCATCCGTTTGATACAGGAATCCGATGTCACTACCCATGGCTTTGACCGCCTTCTGTGTAAGATCCTTGTAGCTGCGCCACAGGTCTTGCACGAAATCTTCGTACAGCTGCTTTCTGTTCAGTACGGGCAGATCTACACCCACAGAGGTACGAATGTTTCGAAGATGCATGAATGCAGGGGTTAGCCCGTTCATGGAAATGTTCATAATGGCGTTCTTTGCGTCTTGTTTGCGAGGTTCGGGAATCGCCGTACCACCAAGCAGGTCCCCGGCGATTTCAAGGAATACGCGGACGAATTCTTCTGCCGTCCCAACATCGGCAAACGGGACGAACTTCCATTGGTTCGGAGGGAGTCCAGGCACAGGCCATTCTAACATGGGCGAACATAAAGTGAAGAGCTAGCGGTGCATGGAAGTAATTTGAGCCTATTCGCGCGGCGGATTAAATCAACAGACGGCCGCTCAGTAGCTATTTGACTGGCTGCTTCGCGCCGTAGTGCGAACAGTTTTCTTTCGTGCAATAGCCGAACAGCGTTGTATTCCGTCCCTTGGGAGACGTGTACTCCACGACAGGCTGGAGAGGCGTGCCGCAATCCCTACATCTGTATTTGCCGTTCGGATTGTCAATCTGCTTGGTGGTGACGGGCATCGGCTCTCCTCGCGGCCAGTTGATCGCGTTTGGCTTCAGCGTCCTCGATTTTCCGGATGTGGCTTTTCAGGCGCCGGACCCATGAAAGAGCACCTTTCCTCATAACCCTGTATGGCTCCGCCAAGTCGGATTTTCCTCTATACTTTCTGTGCTCGGAGGTGAAGAACTTGAGATGCCTTTCAGCTAAAGCGAGTTCGCGCCGCAGTTCTGAATTCATCGTGCCTCCTCCTTCTACGCTTTCTGGTTCTGTCCCCGAACAAGCCGTTCCTGCATTCGCGCGGCGTGCTCTGCCTCTTCTTTTGCCTGCTTTTCGTTGTACACCTTTGCTCTCGCTGCACATTCAGCCAAATAGACTGGGTCAACCTTTCCATCTGCTGTACGGTGCTCCATCCATCGAGCAGCCACAGGAAGTGTAACTTCCCTGATCTCTAGATTTCCGTGCCAGTATGTTGTTCTTGGCGTTTGCCAGCTTTCGGCGAAACGGACGTTGACCATTTCCTTTGCCCACGCTTTCGCCTCGTCGTATGTAGCGAATTGATGGACGGTATTCGCAAAAGCCGGATCATAGAGCATGTCCTTGCAGCAATATCCCTTACCTTTCTCCTTATCGTAGATGCATTCCGTGAGACTTCCAATGCAGACAAGGCAAACCGTTGGCTCCCATTTAGGCGTGGGCGGCGGTGATCGGTAGCTTGCGACAGCGCCAATGGCCCACATCAGAAATAATCCGAGAACAATTCCCAGTGCAATTTCAACGATTAGTGGCATCGTCGTTCCCTCAAATCATGGTCAGTCTATTGTGAATCTACAGACGGCGGAAAAGTCTACCAGGTTTGCTGCGGACTATAAGCCTTCCATCCTTCGCCCAGCAGTTGCCCGTATATCTTGTCGTACGATAACTTTCCGTCATCGAAGCTCGTAGCAGGAATGACCTTTAATTTTTTGGACTTCGGCCCCCACTTCTTGCCACCAGACAGCCGGACCGCCCATTCATCGTTTTCACATTCGAGTATGAGTTGGCGATACTCCGTGTCAACAGTCGGCTCCTGCTTGTAAAAGGTGGCCATCATGGTGATCCTCCTAGCCGCCGAGCTTACCACAAGAATAAAGCTCTTTCTCTGTAACCTCGGTCAATAGGTCGCGCCAGTACGGCCCGCGCCTCACGGCTGTCTTCCTAGTCCGCATGGCCCTTTCGGTCTGTTGTCACTACCTCGCCGTTGCTCTGATGCTGCCCCTGTAATCAAGAACGCCAAACTTTTACAGGAGACGCAAATGGAACTCAAAGGAAAGCTGAACGCGCAAGTGATGGCGGCAATCGCCGAAGCCTTGAAAGACCTGAAACCGCGGCCAGCCGTGGATCGAGTGCTTACGGCACGGTTATCTGGCAAGTGGCAGCACTACTGCCAAGTACTCCTTACGTATTCGCCTGACACGTATGGCCTGGCATACGTCAACCTGACCAAGCCTTCCGAACCGAAGGTGAAGATCCACGACGCAGAAAGCCGCGGCGGCAAGGCCATTTCGGGCAAGGAAATCAAGCGATTGGCGGGTGGCCCATCCTTTCGCGAGGTTGCGAAAGGGTAGGAGCCTTTGCTCCTTGCTAATGTAGTCCTGGTCTTAGCGTCGAGCCCGGTTCAGTTGGGATTGGTAGGGGCGGTGGGGATCGAAAGGACAAGCTACTAAATAAGGCTTGAGCCCTCTATGCGTTGCAGCTACCCCTGCTCTCCAACTGGAACAAACGGAACAGGAATCCGGAGAATCACGTTCGTTCCCCGTTGAGTAGTTTGGCCGTTCCACCTATCGGGACCTCGTAATATTCAGCATAGCTCTATTTCCCGAGAATAAAAATAGGCCGCCACCGGAATCGGAGTTGCGGAAAGGATGCAGACAGTGTTCGCGAAACTCATTCGGAAGAGCTAGTAACTCCCCTGCATCTCGTGAGGCAACAGCCCACTCAAGCAGCGCCCGGTACTGGCTGAATTCAGTAATTCCACCTAGCCACTGCGTTCCACTCTCGTTTGAAATTGTCACGACATTCGGGATATCACAAGGTCCCAGGCAACCGCTGATGGACAGTTGAATGCGCTTCAACAATCCTCTGGCCCGCCATTCTTTCTTCAGCCATTCAACCGGAACGGGAGGCCTGCCATTCGCGGTGTTTCCGCAGCAACAACCCTGGCAGACACTCACGTGCCCAAGTACGAGTCGCTTTGTCGTCAGCGGAAACTTTTCCATATACCTAAGCTCTCTCGACCGATACGGTCTTCGCATTATTCGTAGCAGCAGATGATTGAGAAAGAATCCCACGAACAAATTGATTCGCCGATGAGACTGGCGGGAGCAATCTGGCCGAATTCAAGATGAAAGTCATCTCGGACGAGACGTGGATGAAGGCGGCCAGCAGTGGATTGAGAAATCCGAATGCCGCTAGTCCGACACCGATGCTATCTACTACCAGCGTTCCAACAAAGTTCTGCATGATCGTGCGGCGGCAGCGCCGCGCCGTCTGCAGGGTCTCGACGAGCTTCGATAGATCGTTGCCAATCAGCACCACATCGGCACTCTCACGTGCGACATCTGTTCCCGACCCCATCGCCACGCCGACCGATGCCTGCATCAGTGCAGGCGCGTCGTTCACGCCGTCGCCGACCATCGCGACTTTATGTCCCTTGTCAGTCAGCTGCTTTACGTACTGCAATTTGCCCTCAGGTAGGAGGTCAGAGACAATTTCATCGACCCCTAGTTGTCTGCCAACGTCTTCCGCGACAGCCTTTGCATCGCCCGTCAGGAGCACTGTTCGAAGCCGCATCGATTTCAGGGATTGAATTGCATTCTTTGCCTCGGGGCGAAGCGTATCCGCAATTTGCAGAGTTCCCAGAAATCGCCCGCCGCCTGCCACAAAAATCTCCGAGCCTAGCATCGCGCCATTGTCTTGATTGAGTCGAATTCCGCGTTCGAGTAAGAAATGCTGGTTCCCCACAATGATTTCTTCGCCGTCGCTATTAGCGATGATCCCCTTGCCCGGCGTGTATTCAAATATCGCTGGATCTTCATAGGGAATGCCTAGTTGTGTTGCTTTCCTGAGAATCGCCTTCGCGATGGGATGCTCCGAACGTGACTCCGCAATCGCCGCAGTTCTTAACAACACCGTAGCCGAAGTTCCCGACGCGGCACGCACATCGAGAAGCTCGGGAGTTCCGTAGGTCAGAGTGCCGGTCTTGTCGAGAAAAACCGTGTCCACTTCCCCAAGTTTTTCGAGATAAAGGCCGCCTTTGATGATCGCGCCTTGCTGGGCTGCCCGGCCTATAGACCCCAGGATCGCCAGTGGGGTTCCCGCAGCAATGCCACAAGCTCCCGCAACGATGACTACCGAAATAGTCGAACGAATGTTGTGGCTGATTAGGAAAGTCAGGATTGCAGCCCCCAAAGCAAAATAAACGAGGTAACCCGCAAGCCGGTCCGCAATTCCTTGAATTGGCGCACGCGATTTCTCCGCAGTCTCGACCGCCTCAATGATCTTGCCAAAAGTTGTGTCACGGCCCAGGCGCTCGACCCGAACTTCGAGCGCGCCTGATTGATTGATCGTACCGGCGTAGACGATGGCACCCGGTTGCTTTTCGACTGGCATGGATTCACCCGTAATCGGCGCTTGGTCCACGAAAGAATGGCCTCCGACAACCTTGCCATCCACGGGAATGCGTCCCCCGGGCCGAACGAGCACCTCGTCATCTGCCGACACGTCCCCGATCTCTACATCCGTCCACGATCCACTTCGACGGACGGTCGCCACACTTGGCAACAGATCAACGAGATGTTGAATTGCCTTGCGGCCTCGGCCAACGGTAAGACCCTCCAGAATCTCTGCCACGAGAACGAAGAGTGTGATGACAAGAGCCGTAAAGATTTCCCGGATCGCCAGAGCCGCCACAATGGCAATCGCCATTGAAAGCTCCATCGTCATCCGGCGTTGTGTAATGTTCTCGTAGGCTTCATGGAATATGGGAAAACCTCCGACGACCGTGCAAATCACTCCAATAGCGATGATGTACGGATTTGGCGACCTACCCAGAAACCACATGGCTCCTGCCGCAGCGGCGACAAACAGGACTCGGTTAATCTCGCGCCAACTCAGCGAGTGTCCGAGGTCGTCGTCGTGACCCGTGTCGTGGGAGGATGCCTTGTTGCCGTTAACGCCGAGAAGCTTCTCTCGGTCGGGCTCATTGACATGGGATTGATTCATGGCGGTATCACCTCTTGGAATCCGAGAGGATTCCAGCGCTACTTCAAATAGGCTCGAACTACATCAATCAATTCTTCGGCAGCTTCCATCTGGGGTGAGTTCTTGCCGCTGTCGGGGGACAAGACGTGGAAGAGGATGTGTCCTTCCATGACCTCGGCCATGAGACCGTTTAGTGCTCCACGGCAAGCAGCCATCAATTGAAGGACTCCGGCGCATTCCTGCTCAGAGTCGAGCGCCCTCTCAATGGCGTCTACTTGCCCACGAATCCTTCGAACACGTGTCAGAAGCTTTTCCTTGTCTTTGCTTGTGTGTGCCATATTTTTACCATACTATAGTCCAGTATAGTAGTGCAAAACAGAAGGAGACTGTTATAGCTGAAGCGATGGGTGTAGCCGGTTACTTCAGGTAGGGGATGTCGCTAACTGCGTAAGGGGCGACTTTTTGCGCGGCGGAACTGGCTTGATCATCGCCGGTGCGCTATTGCTATTTCTTTTGCGGCCTAGAGTCAGAGCCGCGCTTGCCTAGAATCTCTTTCGGAGAAACTCAAAAACGATATAGCCGACGAACGCGGCTATCGTAGCAATTTCAAAATTGGCAGCCGTAAAGACATCTCCGATTGCCCACGCCACACCTCTTTTCTGCCCCATGCCTGAGCGCTCAAATTCTCCCATCAAAAGATTCGAATAGAACAGGAAGATGATAAAACCTACCTCGATCACCGCTCTCCAGACATTTTTCTTCATGTGAAATATCCACTCCGTGGTCGCGTCGATTAAGCATGCACGCGAGGCTCTTCGGGCAGAGCGGCTGAGCTAGACAGACCGCTGCTTGTTAAGCCAAGAAGCTTCTCGCGATCAGCGCCGGAAGAACAGCGAATCTATTCGATGCCGTACGCGCGCATCTTTTCGTAGAGGAGCCTTCGGTGAATACCTAGCAGTTCTGCGGCTTTGCTCTTGTTCCCCTGGGCTTGGCGGAGTGCACGCTCGACGAGAGACTTTTCGAGTTCGGAGATGTTGGCCTGCCAGCCGATCTCAAGAGGCACCTGGTCAGTCCAACGAGCACCAAGTCTTTCCGAGGGCGCACGCAACTGGATTTCGGCCTTAGTCACAACGCCCTCGCGTGCCAGCACTAGCGCCCGTTCAATCGTGTTTTCAAGTTCGCGCACATTTCCGGGCCAATGGTGTTCGTCAAGCATCGCGAGTGCTTGTGGAGTGATCGAAGCCTTCCTTGCTCCCCGATTCAAGAAATGTTGCACGAGTGCCGGAATGTCCTGGCGTCGATCTCGCAGAGGCGGGAGTTGAATCGTGACGACGTTCAACCGGTAATACAGGTCCTCTCGGAATTCACCTTCCTCGACGGCCTGCTCCAGATTGCGTGAAGTTGCGGCGATCAAACGGATGTCCACAGGAATAGACGTATTGCTTCCCAACCGCTCAATCGTCCGTTCCTGGATTGCTCGAAGCAGCTTCGATTGGAGCGCCGGAGCCAGTTCACCAATTTCGTCCAAGAACAGTGTTCCACCGCTCGCCTCTTCAAAGCGTCCGATCCGTCGAAAGGCCGCGTTCGTAAAAGCGCCCTTCTCGTGTCCAAATAGCTCCGATTCCAACAGAGTTTCAGGAATCGCAGCGCAGTTGACTTTGACCAGAGGTCCCTTGCTCCTCCCGCTGTTGAAATGAATAGCGTTGACGACAAGCTCTTTTCCAGTACCCGACTCGCCTCGAATCAGAACCGTCGCATCGGAGTCCGCGACCTGGCCGATCAGTTTGTAGACGTGCTGCATCGCCGAACTATGCCCGACCATCATCGCTGCAACTCCGTCAGCGGCAACCTGACTACGGAGAGACCTGAGTTCTTTTGCTAACCGCCGATGCTCGATGGCTCTTTCGATCTGCGGCAATAGCTGATGAAAATCGAGCGGCTTCAGAACGTAATCAAACGCGCCAGACTTCATAGCTTCGATGGCGGTGTTACTGTCGCCGTGTGCCGTCATCACAATCAATGCGGTTCCCAGACCCCCCTCGCGAGCGCGTCGCAGGATCGTTAACCCGTCCAAGCCGGGCATTCGAATGTCCAAAAGAGCGACATCCGGTTCTTCGCTCATAAGCAGAGAATGTGCCTGAGTGCCCGTCTCTGCTGACAGAACTGCAAAACCCTCCGCCTCAAGTAGACCAACGAGGGACACGCGCGCGGTGCGGTCGTCTTCTGCAACTAGAATTCTCTTCTCACGCATTCAGCACCGCCGGCAATTCAATGGTGAACATCGCCCCAGGCGAGCCGTTCTCGTAACGCAGCTTTCCCCCCATCTCTTCCACCAATTCGCGTGATACGGCAAGCCCCAGCCCGGTTCCGTTCGGCTTTGTCGTGTAGAACGCTTCGAATAGATGCTTCCGCTGCTCCTCATCCAGCCCCGGTCCCGAGTCGTGCACTTCGATAGTTACCGCTTGGTTCGTCTCATACAGTTTCACTTTCACTTCGTCGTGGTTCTGAGTTGCTTCCACTGCATTCAACAGAAGATTCATCAGAGCCTGCGTCAGCCGCTGCGAATCAATGCGGGCTCGCAAGCCTGGGTCACCTGCTTCAATCCGAATCTTTCCAATACCCTCCTGCGGCTGAACCAAGTGCACGCACTTCTCAATCACAGGTAGAAGATTTTGTTCGCTGAGCACGAACTGCTTTTTTTCCTTGAAGGCGAGGAGATCGTTCAGGAGCGCATCCATTCTGTCAACTTCACTGATAACCCCGTCTAGGTCCTCGGGCTGAACCGACCCACGTTTGAGTCGTTGCTCCAAAAGCTGAATGGAAAGGCGAATGCCGTTGAGCGGATTTCGGATCTCATGCGCGATTCCTGCGACCGTTCGTCCGATGGCCCGCAGCCGGTCCTCGCGCCGGAGTTCCTCTTCCAGTCTTCCTCGCATAAGGGCCATCCGGTTGATCGACCGGCTGATCTCACCCAATTCATCGATGCCCGTGGGTAGCCTATACGCGAAATCCTTCTCCATTGATCCTAGTCCATCCTGAATCCGCGCTACCCCGCGACGTAACGCGATCCCCATCTGGAGCGTCCCACCAACACTCAGAAGTGCGGCGATCACAAGCCCGACAAGCAACACTCTCCGGCCCGCGCTTGCCGGTTCGCGCGAACGGCGCTGCATCCCCCAAGCTACCACTCCCCGTTCTGGCAGAGTCGTCGCCAGAATGAGAACGAGTTCATTGCCGCCACGAAGCAACTGCTCCGCCTTGCCGTTCGAGCCTGCCCGATTTGCCACCTCTTGGATTACCGACCGCTCTGCCGAGGGAACATCGGTCTTGGCGGCTGGATTGTCATGCGTGGGGAAAGAATACCCGAGGAATTGTGAGTTGGCGTAATACCCACCTTCCACACCGGGATACGAACGCAACACCGCTTGTGAAACGGCTCGCAGGGAAACATCTTGGGTCGAAGCAGGTAATGTGGTCCACGTTGAATCCGAATTCACCCGGTCGGAATATTGGTGACCTAGCTCGCCGAGGGCGGCGCTCAATTGTCTGCCCATGTCTGCGATCACGGCGTTTTCCGCATTTTGGATGCTGTCCCAGATGAGTAGCGCGCTGAGAGCGGCGACCGACAGAGCGGCAACAAGGATCAGGAGCAACTGTAATTGCAAGCGCCGCCGAAGGAAGCTACTCATGTCCGTTCATCTCGACTTTCATCTTGGACGAGAAGGCGGTGGCGTAGCGGCCTGAGCCAGATTCTCCAGGCCACGGATCGTGTCGTCCGCTGACTTCGCAAACTCGTCCGCACCAAGCCAGTCGCTCTTATCGTAAGCCTGCAGCGATCTCTCGTAGAACTTTCGGGCCATGCCCGGAAGCTGCTTCGCATTATCGTCGCCGACCGTTCGCGCAAAAAAGTCCGCCTGTTGCAAACGAAAATATACCCGTTCCAGGTGGCTTGCGATTTCTTCTGCATCGGGGCGAGGACCTTTCGGGCCTTCCTCAAGGTGCAGCGGGTGTTCTGCGGCATGTATAAAGGCATCAGACGCAGCAACCAGCCGATCCGCAACGAAGAGATCGTTTGCGTGCGCTTTCTCTTCGGCCTTGTCCAGATTGCGACGCGCCACTGCTATCAACATCTCACAATCCGGGTCTTTCGGCTTGATCTCCTCAAGATGACGCCGGACGTTTTGAATATGGTCATCAACCGCGCGCGCGTCTAGACGAGGGCCCGGAAGACCGCGCGGCGCTGGCGGCGGTGGGGGTCCTTGGGACCGCAAGGGTTCTGCCCACGCGAAATTTAGAATGCAGACCAGCAATATGGCGGAAATCGAAATCACACGCAATCCGCGCGGACCTCTCATCCCTTCGCAGCCGATATGGGCGCGTGCGCGAAACAGTCGCGCATTTTGATCCCGTCGTATGAGCATCCCGTCAGTCAATTCCACAACACCAGCAAGCTGGCAATCAGCGCTACCGGCATGGCGATAACGCCGATCTTGAAAAATTCCCAGGCAGTAATTTCAACCTTTTCGCGCCGCAGAGCAATGAGCCAGAGAATTGTCGCGAGCGAACCCGTAACCGAGAGATTGGGACCCAGATCGACCCCGATCAGGATCGCATGTGCTACAACGCTTGTTTCCTGCGCGTGCCGGATCGCGGCGCCGCTCATCAGACCCACAGGCAGATTATTCATTCCATTCGAGAGTACTGCCACCACAAGAGCTGCTGTTCCTTTGGCGACCCAGGCGGTCGTGTCCGCAAGTGCTCGCAGTCCCGCGAGTCCCAGACGCAGAAGACCTGCATTCTGCAATGCTTCTACGATGACAAACAGTCCAGCCACCAATGGCAGGACGGACCAGGACATCCCCTTCGCGACCTTCAGCGGAATGCTTCTATCTCGCCATGCCACGACAGCCATCGCGAAGAGGGCTGCGCAACAAGTCGGTGCACCCAGCGGAAGCCCCAGGGCTGAGGATGAGACGAGCGCCGCCGCCGCAATGGCTAATCCCACAAGAGCGAGTTTTCCTTCCGTTGAAAGCAATACCCGCTTCACTTCCCCCCGCATTTCGCCACGGAGTTCCTTGCGTGAAGCCCACCGCAAGCATAGGAAAGTGACCAGAATGGAAACCGAGGAAGGAAGAATAAAAATGCGCAACCATGTCCCAAGCGGCGGCATGTGCTGGTCGAAGATGACAAGGTTGGCTGGATTAGAGATTGGAAAAACAAAACTCGCCGCATTCGCAATGAACGCGCAAGCCAACAGGTATGGCTTGGGATCAACCTTTGCCCTGCGGACCACGGCGAGGACGGCGGGAGTCAGAACGACTGCCGTCGCATCGTTCGAAAGAAGAGCAGTTACGACCGTACCAACCAAATAGATCAACACAAACAGTCGCCCCGGGGAGTTTCTTGCGTGCTGGGCCGCCACATCGGCTACCCAGTCGAAGACTCCTTCCTCCCGCGCCAATTCAGCGAGAATCATCATCCCTGTAAGGAAGAGATAAACATCCAATCCTTCGTACACCGCATGAGCTGCCTGGGGCAGCGGAATCAAGCGGGTAAGAACGAGGAGAATTCCCCCTCCACAGACCCAATAGGCCTCGGCAATCCTTCGCGGACGCAAGAGCATGCACAGGATGCTCGCGAGAGAAATTATCCAGATTAGGGCTGTCGAAACATGCATCGAGTGTGACTCGCTCCTGCCTAGGCGTTCGTCTCAGATAGCGTTTCAGGGACCGCGAACCAAAGCAATGCGAAGGCGAGCAAGGCGATCCCGGCTAAGCCCAGAAAGGACGCTCGATAGCCTATATGCTGAATCAACACGCCACCGATTGTCGTGCTAGCGGCTGCCCCGATGCCAACCATAGTCGCAAGTGTTCCCGCCGCCATATTGAAGCGGCCCGTCCCTTGGGTCCTGTCTTTGATGACCAAAATCGAGACAATGCCGAATATGGCATTCGCCACCCCGTCGAGCGTCTGGATGGCGATCAACGCTCCCACGGCATGCGTTAAGGTGTAAAGAACTCCGCGTATGGGGAGAACACCGAAACCGAGGAGCAAGAGCGGCCGTCGTCCCTTCGCCGCAGCCCGTCTTCCAATCCAAGCCGCACTGATCGCGATCACGAGCTGCGTCACGATTATGCAGGCTGACATCAACGGGGCAGCGGCCTTCAGGTCGTCCTTCGAGAGCATCTCGCCCAGTTGCGGCAGCATCGCGGCGTTCGCCAAGTGAAAAAGAAAAGCGGTCGCTAAGAAATAAAGAAGAACACGGTCCTTAAAGAGAGCGGACACGCCCTCCGCCTGAATCTGGCCTTGTTTTTGGATTGCCCCGCGAGCGCGGGCATAGTCGATCTGCTTGGCATCTATGGCAAAAAGAGACGCTGCAGCGGGAATGGCCAGCAACGCGGCAATCACGAAGATCGCGCGGTAGCCGAATTTGTAGCTGACATAAGCGACGAGCAGCGCGGTGAAAACGTTCCCGGCGGAATTGAACGCCTGATTCTTTCCGAACTGCTTGTCAAAAGCCCCGGCCCCGACAATTCCCAGTGTGATAGCCGCAACTGTCGGCCCGAGAAAAGGTCCTGAACCGCCAATCAGGAACTGTGCGGCATATACCCTAATAGGACTGAGATTCCCCATCAGGAGAAACGCCCCGGCGACCAGTACACCGAGACTCGCCACAAGCAGCGCCCGTTTGCGACGCACGGCGTCGATCACCGCTCCCGCCGGAGTCTGCATAGCGACTGAGACCAAACCGCCGAACGTCAGGGCGTAACCGACACGACCCGGATTCCATCCGCTCGAAGCGAGATAGGCTGCCAGGAATGGTCCAAGACCAGTTTGAACGTCGGCGAGAAAAAAGTTCAGCCATTCGAGGGAACACAGACTTCGCCGCTTTCCTTGTTCAGTGTTTGCCATGCTGCTACTCGTTTCTTCTCGCACAAAGCGATTCGTCCGCAGAGGTAAAGCACGAGCAGCACCAACTCATCGGTCTGTGTTTTCAGCAAGCCCTCGCGCCTTTTCGTCCGCTTTGCGAACAACCCCTGAACGCTTTCCGTTCACTTTGCAAATTCAGTATTTCCCTCTGCAAGAACAGACCCTCCGTTACGCGCAGCAATTCATTCGACTTGCACTAGTTTGAAGTTGCCTGGTTCGTTGGCCAGCGGCATGCACCTGCATCCTCCGCCAGCCAAAATGAACAAAGGAGCACATCACTTATGAAAACGAAACGTCTGTTCTTCGCGCCGGGGATCGTCGCCTTGGGACTAACCACGATTGCATGTATACCCGCCGCTGCGCGTCCGCCACAGGCGGCCTCACAGGAAACGGCACCGCCGCCACCGCCGCCGGCATATGCACCGGCTGCCGCACCATCACCGGACGGTCCACCGCCTCCTCCGCCACGCCGAGAACGTCGTCCTGGACCGCCGCCACCACCTGCAGCTTGCGGACCCGACGCGCCTCCACCGCAGAGAGCGTCTGCCTATCCACAAGCACCTGCATCCACCGTTCGCGGATCGATTCGGCAATTCAATTACGGTCCCGAAGGTGAAGTGTCGGGTTTGCTGCTTTCGAACGGCGTCCTAGTGAGTTTCCCGCCGGAAACCGGCGAGCAAATCGCTACCGTGGCGAAAGTGAAATCGGAAGTCATAATCGCTGGCTACCAGCGTCAGGGCGCAACCGGGAAGACCATTCTTGATGCGATTACCATCACGGCGGACGGGCAAACTATTGCAGTTCCTGTCGGACCCGCAGAACTGCGGAACGCTCCGCCACCACCCCCTCCCCCATCAAACGGCGCAGAGCCAGGACAGCCGCAGAACTAACCGAAGAAGGTGAAGATCATGACTGCCGCTAAACTCATCGCTGTAGCTTTCGGTTTGCTGGTGGTCCTCTATCTCGGGGGTCTTTTCGGACCCGGGCCGCCCGGTCTTGGACTGGGTCCGCCCTTCGGCCAGCTCGTGACAGTCGCCGCCGTTGTTCTCGCGGTGCTCTCCGCCTCGTGGCTTCTGCGAGCTTTCCGGAAGATGGAACTCTCTGCTAAATCTAAATCAGGAATTCCGCAAGCCGAGGAAATCCTTCGCGGGCGCTATGCGCGCGGCGAACTGGATCGAAACCAATTCCTTCTCATGCTCGAAGATGTCAGAACGGAGACTTCGCATAAGGAATGACCGTGCTGCCAGTACGCCGTTTCTTCGTGTTGCCGGGCGCAATTGGCGTGACGCCCGGTTGTAGTCACTCCACACGCGGCATCAGACGAGACACTTTGAATAATTTCAAAGAGAGAGCGCTACCTGCCGAAGTAAGCTGCAAACAGCGCGCCTGCTCACGAGGCAGGCGCTCCCGTTAGAGGGCGCGCGTCTGCTTAGGAGGCAGCCGAGCTGCCCGACCGCGACCGATCAAACTCATGCTGGGGCCCACCGTTGAGTTCCGATTTCACGGATTATTAGCGAAGGCCGTGGGGATTCTCGCGCTCGCTGGCACCGGTGAGATTCCTTCGCAACACTGCAAATCATTGAAATCACCGTGCTTCTCCACGGCAGAGCGGAACGTTGGTCAGAAACTCTGTTCCAATTGGCGAGACGGCAACGAGCTAACACGTTGAAAACAGCAAGCTTTGGTAGGGGCGGTGGGGATCGAAAGGACAAGCTACTAAATAAGGTTTGTGCCCTCTATGCGTTGCAGCCACCGCCGTCTACCAACTGGAACAAATGGAACAAGCGTCAACTGCGTCCGTCTCAGGTCGAGGCGTAACGCGACTTGCGGAGCTTTGCCGCAACAGCATCGAGCCGGGACTCCTGCTCCTGACGGACTTTGTATGCGGTGTCTGGCGCATCACGAACTCTCTGTTTTGAGTACTCAAGCGATGCTAGCAACGTTTGAATTTCATCTTCGGTTAGATCGACGTTCATTCGTGCCCCCGAGACACCTACTCGTTGGATGCCAACTTAAGACCGGGAAAAGAACTTGCCCCTGTTAGCCTGGGACCAGGGCTTCACGACCGTATGTGCGCCATTGTGCTCAACGCCGTAGCAACGCACGTCGCCGCGCCCCTTGAAGTAATCACTGTGGCTTGTGATTATGGCTTGGCTAACGAGATCAGAGCTACTATAGATGTGCTTCTTGAGTTTTTCGAATATCATCTTTTGTGCGGTGGGGGAGAGGTTTATTTCCAGTTCCTCGATGCCGAGCATTTTCCGTTTGTTCAGAACCAAATTAGCGATTATGTAGAGAAACTGTTGGTGGCCAGAGCCTAGCCTGCCTATCGGCAGTCGTACCTTTGGCTCTTGAACCATGATCTCTATCTCATCACGCTCCTTGCTGAAACCGATCTCGCCAATCGAAAAGGGATTTTTCGCGAACATTGCTTTTATCTCTTCAAATGCAGCATGCCCAGATCGGCTCAAGTCAAGCTTAAACAACCAGTTCTTGAAAGTCATAGGCGAAAAAGGATTGGCCTGTTTCGATTCCTCAAATGCGGTTTCGGTTGTCAGGTAGCGGTCTGATGGCACCAATGTGAAGGAGTCTGCCAGCAGATTCATTAGCTGCTCGAAATAAGCTAGCCGTTGCTCCGCAGTTAGCTTAGCCAATTTTGGAAAGAAACCTTTCTTGCCTCCCCCGTCCGTTTCGAAAACGACGTAATGCTTGTTAAAGACCGCACGTTCCAAAACGATGTCCGCCGCGTCGTCATCCACATACTTTATTCGTCCGCTCAAAGCCAAGATCTTATTGTGTCCTGGCTTCGACAAAGAAGCGTGAAGCTGTCCGAGTATCTCTTTAAGGAACGCAAGCTCTCCGTCCGCGAGGGTGACCGATACGGAAAAGGTGATGTCTTCCTTTCCGCCACCATAAAAATTGTCTCTGAATTGGTTAATCCTGCCCTGCCAAAAACTGCCTTCTCTCTCGTGCTTGGTAACCTCTGCAACCATCGTTTCCTCGACCAGCACCTTGCGACGAAAAATCGTCTCCATGGCCGACAAGATGTTTGACTTGCCGGAATTGTTGAGGCCGTGAAAAATACACACGGGGAGCATGCCTGTGATGTTCACATCTTTGAGACTTCGGTACCCCGAAATGGAAAGGGATGATATGTACATGCTCAAATCCTCCGCGCATCTCCTCAAAAATCCCTAAACTCCTTGTCAATCTGCGACAGAATGAACTTATACATTTCCTCTGGCGAGGAACTCTCGCCCTCGGCCAGAACAGCGATGATGTAAACCCTCTTGAACAGATCGCCGTATCGTTTGGACCGAAACAAGGGGTACTGCGTCTCAATTTCCAGTTCTCCCTTGTCGTTCACGCGGCAGGCGTTTTCGTAGGTGATCTTTGTCGCTGTAGAGCGGACATAAAGGATGCGGCGTTTCTTGCCAGCGATGGATATCGTATCTTCCATGTCAGGGTGCTGCTCATAGACAGTGACCTCCTTTTTTGTTCTGTCCACATGAACAGGTTGGGCTTCGCCTCGACCCTCTCTCTCCACCCTGCGTACCGCGAAACCTCGATCGACCAGCGCTTTTATGTTCCTGTCAACCGCATCCTTTTTTGACCCAACAGTAACTTGTTTTCCTCCGCGCAGCTGTTTTGTCATATCCCGAGCGGCTACATCAACCGTTTCGACATAGTCCGCCCATTTCCTCAAAATGGACCCAAGCTTTTCGGACACGGCTTCGAATTCTGGTGTGGCAATAAATGCGTCACGACTTAAAGTGATCGCTCCGTCCAACCCGCTGAGGATTTGGACCTCACCGGAGAGCCAATGTAATCGGCTGTATTTGCGCCCGAGCTCAATTCCGAACACCTGCCTCGGCCCGATCCCGACATTGTTTAGCCGCGTCTTCAACCCGCGAAGCTCGAAGGGTTTTACCGCTTTCCAAGGTGTGATGATTGCGTAGCGAAGCTTGACGCCTTCGACTGTCAGGTCCCCAGTGTCTATCACCTCACCATCGACAGCGTTTCTGTAGAGCTTGGCATTCTGAAAATACACGTCCATCCCTATCGGTTCGGAGTACGTCAAGATGTTTCTTAGCTTTGAGCTCTCTGGAAAAGCTAGCGGAAGATCTTCCTGGAGCTCCCACTTAAGTCTCTGCAGAGCAGGTAGGCTCGCTATTCGGTCTTTCTGGTCGGTGGCGGCCTTCTGCTTAAAGTAACGCTTCGCTATGTCGCTCAATTTGAGCAGACTGATTTGTGTGAAATGCTGCTGTTTAACCCTCGGGCTCCTGGTGATTTCGCCCGTAACCTCAATTTCACCCACGTCAATTGATTTCCCATCTTGTCTGAAGAATTTCCAAGCGGGGATATCTGCGGTGAATGACTCCTCAGAATTCTCCGTGGTCGAGGCGATTTGGAGCGACTCGCAGAATGGCAGGATGGCTAGGAATCCGACTCCGAATTGCCCGATCCTCTTACGCCCGAACTTCGGCGTTTCCCTCTTGCCCCGCCGTTGGCCAGCTATGCGTAGGTAGAAGTCGAACTCCTCCCTCGTCATCCCAGTTCCGTTGTCATGAATAACGACTCTGTCTTTGTTTAGGTCTATTTCGATCCGAGTCTCGGTCGCGTCTGCGTCGTAGGCGTTGCTCACTACCTCTCGGAGAGCGTAGGGAAAGCTCCGCTCGTACGTAAACTTACTAAGCAGTGAAACAATCGTCTTGTCGACCGTGATCTGGGATGTAAAGGATTCAGCCATAGTTCAGTCCCTCATTCCGCAATGAGTAGCACTTCTCGGTTCAATTCGGCTGACCCATTCTGATGGTTGAGAGCGTATTTGTAATGCCGACTCCGTGATCGAACTCGCCTCCCATGTTTCTTGAACATTCTGATCAGAGTGTCAATGCTGGGCACTCCGTACTTCTTGTACGACACTACGATGATGCTTCCTCTAAATTTTTCGAAAAGAGCATCGAAGGCTTTGCTGTTTCTTAGAGGGTCTATCCAGTCGTTGGGGCACAGCCGTTTCATCCGAAGATTTGGAGTTTCGTAGTCGATCAGATCGTCCCACCGAGTGTAATCACATAGTCCTTCCAGAAAGTGGTAAGACCTTCGGTAATCGGAGGTCTCGTTGTCACCTTCGCTCGTAAGATACGGAGGATCAATATAAACCAGGTCATAGCTTTTGCCTGGTATATCCACGGCGTTATGTCGAATCGCTCGACAGGGCCTTGCCCCTTTAAACACCGCGCTGCTTGCTTCCATGCAAAAACCAATGAAGAATTCTTTGAAACTTTTGTCCCAAGTAGTCTTGTTACCGAACCCTCGCTTTACGTTCGCAATCCTCAAATACAGGTTACGACGGTGAAAAAGGTTAAACGGGCGCTTGATCAGACAACTTTGAAACAGGCCATAATGCAGAAGGGCTCGCTTATACATCGATTCTGATGATTCGTTCTTGAGGCTGTTTATCCGAGCGACGACGTTATCGATCCACCCATTCTCCGTGTCGGTGAAATAGACTCCTTTGAAGGTATCGCGAACAAATGTCCGGGGAAGCTTCGGGTCCGGCGCTAATGCGGCGTCAATGTCGCTTCGGTTCAGGACGGCTTGCTCGTTTTCAATGAGGGCCAAACCAACCAGGTGATTAAAGTGGAGGTAATCGTTGTACGTCACCTCCTTTCCCATTCTCTTGAGCAGATAACTCACGGACCCCGTACCACCGAAAACGTCAAGGGCTGAACTGAAGTCTAGGTCCTGAAAACAACCCCAAAGCCAGGGGATTATTTTTCTCTTGCTTCCTCGATACCTGGTTGAAGGGAACCGAGACAGGTCCACAGCCCCCGTGCTATCCCACAGAGGCGGAGGGGGGAGCACAGTGTCCTCTGAATTGCCCCGCGTCCCTTCCGTGCACGGTGAACGCGTCACAGCCATATGCCACCGTTTAACTGCCTGTTGTTGCAGCCCAGGTTTCCAACATGGCGGATGCGTGAGTTCATCTTTGCTTAGAGTTTTTACCACAAGTGTGGCATTCTGGCGAGTTTGTTCCCGTGATTTTCGACTAATTTGTCGCAATATTCTCAGCGTTCCACCACTCACCGCAGAGGCATGGGGTACGAGTGCATAGTCGATTAGGTCTATTTCCGCCGAAGATTACAAAACTCTCTCCGCCTACAGGCTTTCGCTAGCACACGGTCGCGCCACGTCAACAACGACCTGTCACGCCCGTTGCCATCCGCTCCCGCCGTAAATGCTAGACCGCTTCGCCCTCTGTCCTTTCAGTGAGTGCGTTGCGATTTGGTTCCCCTCTCTGGTTGAGGGAACCAACTCTCAACTCACCGAAAGGACAAAGAAATGAATTCAGAAAACATCAAGAAAGTTACAAATCAAGCAATCGAGCAACTCGTTGCGGCGCTCAACCAGGGTCGCAGCGAAACGCTGACGCAGTATCTAGCAGCGATTGGAAGATTCCACCGCTACAGCCTGCGAAACGTGATGCTCATCGCATCACAGAAGCCAACGGCCACGCATGTAGCTGGCTTTCACGCTTGGCACAAGCTTGGGCGATTCGTGAAGAAGGGCGAGAAAGGAATTCTGATCCTTGCTCCCATCGTTCGCCCGAAGCATGAAAACGCCGACCAAGACGACACGGAAGAATCATCGACGGCTGTCTACTTTCGGGCCGCCTATGTCTTCGACATCAGCCAAACGGACGGCCAAGACCTTCCCGAAATCGGCAGCTTTCACGGCGACCCTCGCGAATATCGCGACCGGCTCGGCAAATTCATCGGTGAGCAGGGCATCGCTTTTGAATACTCGCAGGACATCGCTCCGGCGCGTGGCACTTCAGCAGGCGGCAAGATCACGTTGTTGCCCGGTCAGTCCCCGGCTGAAGAATTCGCAACTTTGGCGCACGAACTCGCGCATGAAATGATGCACCGTGACGAGCGTCGCAGCAGCACTTCAAAGCGCAGCCGCGAGACTGAAGCAGAGGCCGTTGCATTCGTGGTCTGCCACGCCATCGGCCTACAGACAGGCTCAGCGTCTCAAGACTACATTCAACTCTACGAGGGTGACGCGAAGCTCTTGACGGCCAGTCTTGAGCACATCCAGAAAGCAGCTAGCCAGATTCTGAATGCAATTGGCGCGGAGGTTTCCTCCACGCCGCCCGCTTAGCTCGGGCTTCATCTGTTTCGTTCTTTTCTTTCGTAGCACATTCCTATCAATCGAGTAGAAAAGCAGCCCGAAGCAATCGCTTCCGGCTCCAATGGCAATGACGCGAGCAGCTTGAATCATCAGGGCACGCCTCTTTCTATTTCCCTTTCCCGCAATCGCCGGATATATTCTCCATGGACCACTGGGAGCTTGCCTGGCTATGCCGCGACGAAGCACTGAGGCGAAGAAGAAACCAAACAACGGGGCGAACATCGGATTTGAGGCGCAGTTGTGGCAGATGGCAGACAAGATGCGGGGCCACATGGACTCTGCCGAGTACAAGCATGTCGTTCTTGGCTTGATTTTCCTCAAGTACATCTCAGACGCCTTCCAAGAGCGATACGAAGCTCTAAAGAAGGAGTCTCATGCGGACCCTGAGGATCGTGACGAATACACCGCTGAACACGTATTCTGGGTGCCGAAGGTGGCACGATGGTCGGACCTCCAGGGCAACGCCAAGCAGCCTAGCATTGGCAAACTGATTGACGACGCGATGGTGGCGATAGAGAAGGTGAATCCGTCACTCAAAGGTGTTCTGCCTAAAGATTACAACAGACCTGCTTTGGACAAACATCGCCTGGGGGAATTGATTGACCTCATCGGAACAATAGGCCTCGGCGATAGGGAAAACCGTTCGAAGGACATACTCGGACGCGTCTATGAATATTTCCTCAGTCAGTTCGCCAGCGCGGAAGGAAAGAAGGGCGGCGAGTTCTATACCCCGCGCTGTGTGGTCAAGTTGCTCGTGGAAATGATCGAGCCGTACAAAGGGCGCGTCTATGATCCGTGCTGCGGCTCCAGCGGCATGTTCGTGCAGAGTGAAGAATTCATTCAGGAACACGATGGAAGAATTGGAGACATCTCCATTTTTGGGCAGGAATCAAACCCAACAACGTGGCGTCTTGCCAAGATGAACTTGGCTATCCGAGGAATCGAGGCGAACCTCGGACCAAATCATGCCGATACCTTCCAGAACGATTTGCACATGGATCTCAAGGCCGACTTCATCCTTGCAAACCCCCCCTTTAATATGAGTGATTGGGGAGGGGAGCGCCTACGCGGAGATGTGCGCTGGAAATACGGCGTCCCTTCTGTAAGTAACGCGAATTATGCATGGGTCCAGCACTTCATCCATCACCTGGCTCCCAACGGCGTTGCAGGATTCGTTCTTGCCAATGGCTCCATGTCCTCAAATCAGTCCGGCGAAGGCGACATTCGAAAGGCCCTTGTTGAAGCCGATCTGGTCGACTGCATGATCGCATTGCCAGCCCAACTTTTCTATGGCACTCAGATTTCGGCGTGTTTGTGGTTTCTGGCTCGCAACAAATCAAATCTAAAGTTCCGTGATCGCCGGCAGCAGACACTCTTCATCGACGCCAGGGGCCTCGGTTATCTCGTGGATAGGACGCATCGAGAACTATCAGACGAAGAAATCGCCCGAATCGCCCGGACATACCACGCTTGGCGCGGAGAAAAAAACACAGGCGGGTACGACGATGTGCCAGGATTCTGCAAGGGCGCAACAGTCCTCGAAATTCGTTCGCACCAGTATGCTTTAGTTCCGGGACGGTACGTCGGATTTGACCGACAGGTCGATCCACTTTGGAATGTCTCACAGCTGCGAGAGGAATTAGTCGAGATTGAAAGAAGAATATCTGAGGCCGACAAAGCCTCTTCTCAAGCAATCCAAGTTCTGCGGGATGTGCTCAATGGCTGAGCCTTTCTTGGAATGCCCTAAGCATTGGCTTCGTGGCACTCTGGAACCCGATCCGTTGAAGGACCTCATCGCACAAGTCGATAGTGGTGGAACTCCGAGTACGAGCAATGCTGAATACTGGGACGGAGACATACCCTGGCTTACGCCAAAAGAGATTACGGGCTTTGAGGATGGTCTCTTTATTTCCCGCACAGAGAGGGCGATCACAACGGAGGGGTTAGCCGAGAGCGCAGCAAAATTGTTTCCGGCAGAGACTGTCATGCTCTCCAAACGCGCGCCCGTGGGTGCAGTGGCAATCAACGCGGTGCCGATGGCGACAAACCAGGGGTTTCTCAATTTTCAGTGTGGACAGAAACTGCGGCCGGTTTATCTTGCCTGCTGGTTTCGCGTTAATAGACCCTATCTGGAGCTAGTGGCTAATGGCTCCACGTATCCTGAACTTTACAAGTCTGACCTCTTTGAATTCGAAATCGCCGTGCCTTCACTTGAAGAACAAGATGTAATCATTAGCGTGATTGGTGCGCTTCAGTATGTGAATCTGCTCGGAATGCCTTTGGAACAGTCGGTTTCCTCGTCCGCAGCCATGATTCGAATTCAAGAGCAAAATCGACGGCTGCGGTCGATTCGCGATTCAATAATGCCGCTACTCTTGTCCGGCGCTCTTAGCGCCCGGAAGGCCATGGCATTCTCAGAGAGGATCAAACTTTGACACCGGCTGCCTTGCCCCCTCTCTGTGGCGACCACGGTTGTAGACTCCTGTCTGGTCATAGCGGAAAACACAATCCATGCCCAACTGAGGCATGGGCGTTTATGTCCGAGAAAGACCTTAACAAACTCACTAAAGCCGGATTCGCGACGCCGAGAGGTGGAGCAAAGAATGCCTATCAAAATCATGTTCTTCGGAATGGACGCGTCATTATTCCATATGAAAAGCTGGGGCAGCTTCCAATCGGGCAGTATAGCGATGGTTTCGTAATTAGGCTTTATCCCGAGCAATTTTTCGAGGTTAGCGGAAAATCCAAAGCGCAATTCGACGCTGTTGATAAAACCCTCGGTCAAAAGATTGAGATCGGAAAAAACGCTTTCATCCTATACAGGAATTATGACTCATTCGAGGCGTATCCACCGCTAGCGGACTGGACGGTCGCTCGCCTTGAAAAGGACGGAAAGCAGGTCAAAGACCGGCAGCCTGGCGCCGATGACGTAGGCCACTACGTTCTCCGCCTGTCGCCCCTTGGCCCAAGACCCAAGCGATACGAAGGGCCTCCCCAAGGTCTATTTGCTCCTGAGTATGCAGATGAGGAGACAAATTATCTCTCAAAATGTGTTCTTGCCTGGCTTATTGTGCACACCGAAAAGAGTCCGTACACCACTACTCAAGCAGACCACCTAAAAGCGATACTGGCGCAGGCGGGCCTCTTTGATGAGGCACAATACGAGTACAAGGGCATCATAAGACACGGATTGACCGGCTGCCCTCTCTGCCTACGGCTGATAAGTTATGCCGAACTACATGAGATGGTTAGATTTGAAGAAGGCCTCGGAACAGACAATGCCGCCGGACAGGTTGAAGGCTCTACTCGATCCACAATCGTTAACCTTTTTCATCTGGTGCCGTTGACGTATGACTCGATGAATCACATTCCCTCGAACATGGCCTGGGGACATGCGACCTGCAATACACGCCTTGGCCAAAGAATATGTAGGTCGGTCGAGGAGCTGAAGAATAATGGAATGAAAGTTGGCATTATTCTGCCCGAGGGGGTGGAGACATTCGGGTGGATGAGCAATGATTGGGAAATGATCCGGTCACCTAAAGGTGCGGTATGGATAAAGATAAGCCGCGATCTGGACGAAGCAGCCCCCGCTGATCCAGAAGTTGATGTACTCAGCACAGAGGTGCTGCGGGATGATGCTATCCGAGTGGAGCTAGAGGCCGCCGCTGGTGACCCTACACCGGAAGACGAACCATGAAAGGTGCTTTCGCTGAATCCACTGTTGAAGACGCCGCTCTCGAAATTTTTGCGGGGATTGGCTACACGATTCTTCACGGCCCAAATATTGCTCCCGGCGAAATGTTCGCCGAGCGAACGAATTACTCCGACGTCTTATTGACCGGGCGCTTGCGGGAGACGCTGACGCGGATCAATCCCGAGATTCCAGCCGAGGCCATTGAAGAAGCTGTCCGCAAAATCGTTCATCCAGATAGCCCAAGCCTGATTGAGAACAACCGGCGATTTCATCGCTTTCTGACAGACGGCATCACCTTGGAATACCAAGGCGATGGCCGGATAATGCATGGCCAAGTACAACTTTTCGATTTCACAAATTCCGCCAACAACGACTGGGTTGCCGTCAATCAATTCACCATTGTCGAAAACCGGAGCAATCGCCGACCCGATATCGTTGTGTTCCTCAATGGTATCCCTCTTGGAGTCATTGAGCTCAAAAACTTGGCGGACGAAAACGCTACAATCCGCGACGCATTCAACCAGTTCCAGACCTACCAGAGGGATATCCCGAGCTTATTCCCTTACAACGAAGTGTTGGTGCTTTCAGATGGCCTGGAAGCGCGCATCGGTACCCTGACATCCGGCTGGGAACGGTTCATGCCCTGGCGGACCATCGAGGGCGACACTGTCGCGTCAAAAGGATCTCTCGAAATGGAGGTTCTTCTCCGAGGTGTTTTCGACAAACGGCGCTTTCTCGACCTTGTCCGCAATTTTATTGTTTTCGAAGATGACGGACGCACATTGAACAAAAAGATAGCGGCCTACCACCAATTCCACGCTGTTAACAAAGCTGTCGATTGCACGCTCACAGCGGCTTCTCCCCAGGGCACTCGGCGAGTGGGCGTCGTCTGGCACACACAGGGTAGCGGTAAGAGTTTGACGATGGCCTTCTATGCCGGAAAAATTATCCAGCAACCGACGATGACAAATCCCACATTAATCGTGTTGACTGACCGCAACGACCTAGACGACCAGCTCTTTGGGACGTTTGCTTCCTGCCACGACCTTCTACGCCAGTCTCCAGAACAAGCGGAGAGTCGCGAAGACCTCCGAAACCGCCTGCAACGCTCTTCGGGCGGGGTGATTTTCACTACCATTCAGAAGTTCTTGCCCGACCGAGAGAGTGGCCGCGACCCACTCCTCTCGGATCGTCACAATATCGTTGTCATTGCTGACGAGGCCCATCGCAGCCAGTACGGTTTCGTCGAGGGGTTCGCCCGTCACATGAGGGACGCTCTCCCACGAGCCTCTTTCATTGGATTCACAGCGACTCCACTTGAGTCAGGGGATCGAAGCACTCCAGCCATCTTTGGCGACTACATCGACGTTTACGACATTCAGCGCGCGGTTGAGGACGGGGCGACAGTCCGAATTTACTACGAAGGCCGCCTAGCAAAACTTGAACTCAAAGAGGAGGAAAGGCCGAAGATCGATCCCGAGTTTGAGGAGGTTACCGAGGGCGAAGAAATCACGATAAAAGAGAAGCTCAAGACCAAGTGGGCACGTATGGAGGCGATGGTCGGCACAGAGCACCGCCTTGGCCTTATCGCCCAGGACATCGTGGACCATTTCGAACGACGGCTCGATGCGATGGACGGCAAGGCCATGATCGTTTGCATGAGCCGCCGGATATGCGTTGAGCTCTACAACGCGATCACAAGGCTTCGCCCGCAGTGGCATAACGAAGATGACGACCGAGGTGCTGTAAAAATCATCATGACCGGCTCTGCCGCCGACAACCTCGAATGGCAACCTCACATACGGAACAAGCCGCGCCGGGAGGCGCTAGCCAAGCGATTCAAGAATGACGCTGATCCCATGAAGATCGCGATTGTTCGCGACATGTGGCTCACCGGGTTTGATGCGCCTTGCCTCCATACGATGTACGTTGACAAACCAATGCAGAGGCACGGACTCATGCAGGCTATAGCGCGTGTGAACCGAGTATTCAAAGACAAGCCAGGCGGATTAGTTGTCGACTATTTAGGCCTTGCCGATCAGTTAAGAAAAGCTCTTGCTGACTACACAGAGAGTGGCGGTCAAGGTAAGCCTGTCTTCGATCAGGAGGAAGCGGTCGAGGCAATGCTTGAAAAGTACGAGGTCTGCTCAGGCATATTTCACGGTTTTGACTTTTCAAAATACAAGACTGGAAGCCCGAACGAGCGTGCTGGCGTCGTTCCGTCGGCAATCGAACACGTCTTGGCGCAAGAACAGGGGAAAGATCGATTCATGAAGGCAGCCTCTCAGCTTTCAAAGGCATTTGCCTTGTCTGTTCCAAATGAAAAGGCCATCTCGGTGCGCGATGATGTCGGATTCTTTCAGACGGTACGAGCAGGCCTCGCAAAGACCACAATCGGCGGCGGCAAAGATGAGGAAGAGTTGAATTCTGCGGTTCGGCAGATCGTGTCTCGCGCCGTCGCTTCAGATCAGGTTATTGATTTGTTTTCAGCAGCAGGACTCAAGAAACCGGATATTTCGATCCTTTCGGATGAGTTCTTAGCGGAAGTGAAGGATCTCCCGCACAAGAATCTAGCTTTCGAGGTGTTGAAAAAACTGCTAGCCGACGAGCTTAGAACAATCTCCAAGAAGAACTTGGTTCAGTCACGCGTCTTTTCAGAAATGCTTCAGCGCACCATCGTCAAATACCAGAATCGGTCTATTGAGGCCGCACAGGTTATTCAGGAACTGATTGACCTGGCAAGAGACATGCGGGAAGCCAACAAGCGTGGTGAGAATCTCGGTTTCAGCGATGAAGAATTGGCATTTTACGATGCCCTCGAAGTGAATGACAGTGCCGTCAAAGTTCTTGGTGACGATACGTTGAAGACAATTGCTCGCGAACTCGTGGATACGGTTCGGCGAAACGTGACGATTGACTGGACTGCGAAGGAGAGTGTGCGCGCCAAGCTGCGCACAATGGTTAAGCGCATTCTACGCAAATACGGTTATCCCCCCGACAAGCAAGAAAAAGCGACGCAGACGGTCTTGGAGCAAGCTGAGCTTCTCTGCAAAGATTGGGCGGCCTGATCCACAGGCTGAACTCGGGGCAAACACGTGCTCTTCCTGGACCAAATTGCATTGATACGTAATTATTTCTGATTCTTTCGGTCCTTCGAATGTTGTTTCTCCGAGCCGTTTTGTGAACTCCGGCTCGCGCTAGCACACGGCTGCGCCAGTCGCAAACTTCTCTCCTGTCACACCCGTTGCCGTCCGCTCCAGCCTCCTAAGGCACAACGTTGTCTTTCCCTCCTCCTGTGGGCGCGGCGCTTTGGTTCCTCTTCCTGGTTGAAGGAACCAAATCACCTAACAGGAGAACAGAAAATGAAATCAGAACAAATCAATTCTCAAATCAACAGAGGCTTCTCAAACAGTTTGCTGAATGGCAATTGCGTGGAATTGCTCTCTGGCATGTCATCGGGTAGCGCCGGTTTCGTACTCACCGATCCGCCGTACATGGTCAATTATTCATCGAGCGATGGGCGCACCGTTCCGAACGACGATAATGACGCCTGGCTTAAACCTGCTTTCCGGGAAATCTTTCGCGTGCTCCGTTGGAATCGCTTCTGCGTGAGCTTTTATAGCTGGAACAAGGCTGATACATTCCTCACGGCCTGGCGCGACGCTGGCTTTCGCATAGTCGGGCACTTGACCTTCATCAAGAAGTACGCCTCGACCGAACGCTTCCTTCGCTACCAACACGAGAACGCCTACTTGCTGGCGAAAGGCAATCCGACGAAGCCGAGTTCCACAATACCGGACGTTTTGGAATGGAAATACTCAGGCAATAATCTTCACCCAACTCAAAAGCCGGTATGCATCCTGACGCCGCTGATTGAGTGCTTCTCCGCGCCGGGCGACGTAGTTCTCGACCCCTTCTGTGGTTCCGGTTCAACGCTTGTTGCCGCGCAGCAGGTAGGTCGGCGGTATATCGGCATTGAGTTGTCCAAGCGATATTTCGATCTGGCGGAGCACCGGCTCCGCTAGGTCGGGGCCGTTCACCACAGACATGACAGAACGGCTGGAACCAAGAGACGGAGTTGTTTTATCTCATTCTGCAATTTAGGGATGAACCGTCTCGGCAATGGCGCGGAGGCGCGACAAGTTGACGACTCGCTGTCCGTTCTTCCCCATCTTCCCCGCCTTCTCCCATACGGGCTGGCCGGGACCGTCATAGACGATCTCTGCTTCCTCCGGCGACACTACCCGAAGCACGACGAGCCGGTCGCAGGTCGCGTACATAGCGACGCTAGTTCCCGCAGTCATCTTGATTTGAACATCGCCGTTAGCGTCGTAGGCGTCGTGGCCGGGTCGGGACATCGGGTAGAGCGTCAAACCCAAAGCTTCCGCTGCGATAACTTCTCCGATGGACCCGACGAGGTGACCGTCCGGCGTGAACCTTCTGCTCGGATATAGAGCCTCAAGCGCGGCGGTCGCCTTGTAGATACGGGCAACAGGCTCCGGCAACGGAACTCGCTTTGTCATAGGCTCTCCCCTGCGGCTCAATCTGTCGCTTTCAAGCTGAGACACTACCAGTTGTCTGGGAGTTCGTGCTGACTCATAGCCCCGCACCGCTCACAGATGAAAGATCGGTTCCATTGAGCGTAGAGTTGCTGGTAGGTGGAGTGATTGTGCCTCCAGAAGAGAATAAGAAGAAACACGAAGGCGACGGAAAATAGCACGGCATATATTTCCACAGGAAGTGCCGACACAGGTGGAGGACTCGCCATCACGTGATTGACGTAAGCGACCAGCGCCACGAGCGAAATAATTCCTGACCACAAAACGAGCTTCAGGTACGACCACTTTGTCGGAGGACCAAGCGTCTTAGAAAGCTCGGTCTGGTGCAGTCCCTTCGTCCTTGCACTACCGACAATCATATCCGGCCCACCACTTCCGATGAACACACCCGTCAGGCGTGTGCGCGTATCCACCCGATAAAGCCCCTCTCCGTAGGCTAGGGAGACTTTCTTGAGGTTCGTGCTTTTGCAACGCGGGCAGTGTAAATCCATCGCGCCGTCCTCGGCTGCCCAATTTCGATGGAACGATATACCCAGTCTGATTGCTGAACCATTCAAACCGTTGTACGCGCGACCTCCCATCCCTTGTACCCCTTTCGGCGTTAACTTCGCCCCGCCCGAACGGCTCGACGCAATTTCTTCGGCACTGCGCCGATTGGAAAGATTTGGCAGTGCGGGCGGCTCCTCGCCGTCGTAGAACAATTGATAGAGCGGCACGTCAAGGGCGCACGCGATGCCCTCCAACGTTTCGATGGCTGGAACCGTCTCTCCATTTTCCACGCCAGAAAGATAGCAGCAGAGCAAGCCCGCTCGCTCTTCAACATCCTCCTGAGAGAGATTTTTCGCCTCTCGTAGCTCGCGCAATCGGTCACCAATGACCACAGTGCTCCTCGCTCATTCGTTCGATGCGACCTACACTCTAAGATCAGACCAGACGGCCCGCAAGTACGCATTCCATCTCATCTCGATTCGGGGAACGGATTCATCCGAGCATCTCCGCTTTGAACGCCTTGCTCAGCTTCACAGCTTCGATGTAGTCCCGTAAGTGGCTACTTTTCGTCAGCCACGATTGCTTCGAGTCGATGCAGGTCCTTTATCGCATCGGGCAGTTGGGCAACAAACTCGCGCGCCTCCCGGTCGCTGATGATGACTTTTAGATATTTCGAGAACCATTGGGTTGCGAGTTCTGTGGATTCTTTGCGCGCCATCTCTATTTACCCCTGCGTTTCCTTTCCTTGTCGATGCGGCGGCAAATTCTTTGG
>Ga0206997_10063_pt1 | contig 32178 bp, 30 predicted proteins | sample Alteio_BWMinCont_3_FD_153478 | JGI IMG/M metagenome (GOLD analysis project Ga0206997, IMG submission 153478) | Enriched cells from forest soil in Barre Woods Harvard Forest LTER site, Petersham, Massachusetts, United States -... | ecosystem: Environmental > Terrestrial > Soil > Temperate forest >...
TGAAGCGTGCCCTAAAACAGTGATTACCACACAACCCCAGTCAACCGGTGGTTGTATTGGAGGTTTGCCGGTTACATTCACAGTAGCAGCTACCGGTGCCAGTCTGCAATATCAATGGTTCCATAATAACCTGGCGATACCAAGCGCCAACAATACCACATATACGAGGCAGACACCAAGCGCATCAGATTCCGGTCTTTACTATGTAGTAATAACCGGTGCGTGTGCATTGCCCGATACTTCAAATAAAGTAACGTTTTCAATTGGTGGTGCATCACCTATTCTAGCTCAGCCTCTCTCTCAAGGCATATGTTCTGGTTATCCTCTTACTCTTTGTGTAACTGCGTTAAATGCAGGTACATACAGGTGGCAGAAAAATAACGTCGATCTGCCTAACGTTTACCAAAATTCACCTTGTATAACAATCAATAGTCTAACTACACTTGATACAGGTCGTTACAGAGTAATAATTGGTAATGGTTGTGCTAATGATACCAGTCTTACAGCCTTTATAAATATTCATACGCTGCCAACGGCAACCATTAGTACCACTACTCCATTGGCATTCTGTAATGGTAATAACGTATTACTGACTGCAAATGGAACTGCATTCTCTGGTTATACGTACCAATGGAACCTGGATGGTACAGCAATACCCGGCGCTACTAACCAGGTATATTCTGCAACCAATGCAGGTAACTATAGTGTTGTGGTAACAGATGTTAACTCTTGTCCAAGCACTTCAGTTGCTGATTCGGTAACGGTGTTCCCGTCTCCGGTTGTTAATGTGTTTCCTTTGAGTCCAACTACATTTTGTGCTGGCGGTTCTGTTGGCTTACAGGCTGTTCCTGATCCTACATTTACGTATCAATGGCAACTGAATGGTAGCAATATAACCGGTGCTACACAGGATAGCTTTAGGGCAAATACATCTGGTAACTACAGCGTAGCTGTTACTAACCTGAATAACTGTACTTATACCTCAGCCGCTACGCTTGTTACTTCACTACCTGTACCATCAGGTCCTATAGCTGCATCTGGTTCTACTGCAATTTGCAGCAATACCAGCGTTACATTAACAGCGCCTTCAGGTGCAGGTTATACCTACCAGTGGTACGACAATGGTGTAGCAATACCAGGTGCAAACCTGATCTCTTACAATGCTAATGCTGCAGGTTTATACAATGTCGTGGTAATATCAAACAGCTACTGTATAGATACTGCTTCACCTGTAAATGTTACGCAGTTCCCGCTGCCGGGTAATGTAATTAACACATCTGGTCCTACAACATTCTGTCAGGGTGGTAGCGTTATATTATCTGCAGGTACAGGTCCTGGTGTTACTTACCAGTGGCAGTTGAATGGGCTTAATCTTTCTACTACAACAGATAGCCTTATAGTTTCACCAACTACTGCGGGTACTTACTCTTATTCTGTAACCATCGGCAATTCTGCCGGTTGCACCGAAACTCCAACACCTGTAAGTATTACTGTCAATCCATCACCAACACCGGTTATTACCGGTAATGGTACCGGGGGGTTAAGTGCACAAGCAGGCTTCAGCTCTTACCAATGGTATCTGAATGGTACTGCTGTTCCAGCTAATGGCAATACAAACACTTACACTGCTGCAACTGGTGGCGACTATACAGTATATGTAACCAGCGGCAATGGCTGCGGCAACATGTCTGCTATTTATCACTATAGCAGTTCTGGTGTATCTAATGTAGCTAACAACCAGAATGTAAGGGTATATCCAAACCCTGCAAGGGATATAGTTTACATTGATGCACCATTTGCAGTGAATGTATCGGTAAACAGCCTGGACGGTAAGGAACTCTTCAGCAAAGCAAATGCGAAAAGCATAAACATAGCTGAGCTTGCAAATGGTATCTATATGATCAGGATATCTGATGCAGATGGTAACCTGGTTTCTGTAGAGAAGCTGGTGAAATCAGATAACTAAGTAAGTTTATAAATTAATAAAAGCGGGGTAGTATAAAAACTATCCCGCTTTTGTATTTATGATATTTTGCAAGTCAATTTGCATTTTTATACTAAGATGCAGCATTAAAGAATTGCATACTTACTCTTATTAATATTCGTGTTGCAGGACTGTGAATGGTATATTGATTCCGTGTAATAATTATACAGGAAAGAGCTAACGTCCAATTCTGACGAAGTGCTGGAGAATAGTAGATGTTAAGCAGTTATTGGTAATGTCAGATAATTGACGAGAATACACAATTGCCCCTACTATATGCTGTGAAATAGAATATGTGATATAGCATACAGACGACTTTCTTGAATGATCATTTCTTTTATTTGCAGTTGATTACAATGGACATCTTAAGGCCTGATAATGAAGTTAGGGGTTGTTATATGGTTACTTTGATGCCTTGCCCTGTCCTCAATATAGATTTCATAATTCAAGGTATCACCATACTTCATGTGCAATGAATCGGGACGTGTTTGTAGTAATGCAGCTGGTTGCTGAAATAAAATGGTACCCGAAAGCCCTTTTGACGAAACTTCTGCTGATGGATCTATAGTTGGGAAGAAATAACCGACATACCCTGTGTCGTAACGGCTGTCCTTAAGATATATATCATAATAGCCCTGCGTGTTGTTGGGGTTAACGCCCAGATCAGCATCGCCGTCTGTAAAGTTGATATAAATACTAACCGTATCGGCTGATCCTGCAATCACTGAATCACCTATGAAGCCTGCAAGGCTTATTTGTGGTATTTTTGACACTGTGTTTTTTGTGCATGATGCTAATATCAGTGCAGGTACCATTGTCAGCAAAAAGCAGTAGCGTTTCATATATTCAAAGTTAATAAAAGTGCCGTACAACTTTAAGTTAATAAATACCGGTTATCCTGCCGCAATAAATGATAATAATTTTGAGGAAATAGCATTGGAGCTTTTCAACTATCAGTATAATAATAATGATATGTATCGTCTGTTTGTACAGGCTTTAAATATCGCACCGGCATCAGTTAGTTCGATTCAAAAGATCCCTTTCCTGCCCATATCATTCTTTAGGACGCACAAGATAGTAACAGATACACACACCGCCACTCCTCTTGTATTTGAGAGTAGTGGTACTACGGGCGAGGCTACCAGCCGTCACTATGTATATGATGTGCGTTTGTATGAAGAGGCCATGCTGAATGGCTTCAGGGAGTTTTACGGCAGCCCATCTGGCTATGCAATTATTGGATTGTTGCCTTCTTACCTGGAACGAAAAACATCGTCGTTGGTGCATATGGCTAACGTCCTTATGGAGAAAAGCGGACATCCGGAAAATGGCTTTTATTTGGATGAATTCGGAAAGTTATACGAAGTATTGCAAAAACTGGAAGCTGCGAAACAACCTGCAATACTACTAGGTGTAACCTTTGCACTGCTCGATTTTGCGGAAGCCTATCCTATGCCGTTAAATACTACAATAGTAATGGAAACCGGCGGCATGAAAGGCAGACGTATAGAATGGACTCGTACACAAGTACACGAATACCTGCGGGCTCAATGGGGTTTAAAACAAGTACATGCAGAATATGGCATGACGGAGTTGCTTTCGCAAGCATATGCAAAAAAGGATGGCTTGTTTAAATGCATACCTTCAATGCGCGTAATGGTACGTGATATGAATGACCCATTGGACGTTAGTACAAAAGGTACCGGGTGTTTGAATATAATAGACCTGGCAAACGTGCATTCATGTGCATTCATAGCCACAGACGACATTGGAACAATACATGGTAATGGTGTATTTGAAGTGCTTGGCCGAGCCGATTACAGTGCGCTCAGAGGCTGTAATCTCATGGTCATTTAAAACAAAGTTTTCTTTGGCGGTTTGAAAATTTGACTATATTTGCACCCCATTAGTGCTTAACGCCCGGGTGGCGAAATTGGTAGACGCACTGTGTTCAGGTCGCAGCGTTCGCAAGGATGTGCTGGTTCGAATCCAGTCCCGGGCACTTTAAAAGTCCATTCTTACAGAGAATGGACTTTTTCATTATAGATGAGGTTGTCATCTTTGTCGGAAGAAGTTTAGTTATCCTCCCGGCTTTTCTTCTGTTGATTTATTAAAAAAGGCAAAAATTGAGTAAGTATATTTATGGTATCGACTTTGGTACCACCAATTCTGCTTTGTCAATACTTGATAAAGAGAACAATAAAATAATTAAAACCTTCACTGAGGCGTCTATACTCTTTTTTATCCAGCAGCAGGGCAGTAGCGAAATTATGTCTTTTGTAGGGCAGCCTGCAATTGATGCCTACCTGCAGAATGGCATGTCGGGTAGGTTTATGAAATCAATAAAAAGGGTTTTACCACGTACCAGTTTTACAGAAACCAGGGTCTATAACCAAACCTATAACGCTTCCGGTTTAGTTACGCTTATCTTAAAGTATTTTAAGGATAAGGCAGATGCCTTTTTGGATGAAAGTATAAAAGAGATCATTTTAGGCAGGCCCGTATTTTTTGATGAAGACCCTGTAAAAGATAGCCTTGCACAAACTCGTTTGGAGAAAGCAGCTATTAAAGCAGGATTTGAAAAGATTACTTTCCAAATGGAGCCTATAGCCGCAGCGTTTGCTTATGAGCGTACATTAAACAAAAATGAAACAGTACTGGTGGCTGATATAGGAGGTGGTACCTCAGATTTTACCATAGTAAAACTTGGCCCCGATAAATATAAAGCAGGTAATAGAAAACAGGACCTGATTGCCCAAGGTGGCATATATATAGGGGGTGATAGTTTTGATTCTTCCTTTATGTCAAAAGCATTAACGCCTTATTTTGGTAAAGATGAGTTATATCAATCCACACCTGGCAAAATGCTCGAGGTCCCCGGCGTTTTATTCGATAGTATCACCTCGTGGGAAAAGATGAACTTTTTCAATGTATACAAGCTGGTAAGAGAGATAGAGAAATATCATTTGTTTACTAAGCGGAGTGAGAAGCTTATGAACTTGAAGGTACTTGTAGAGAAAAACTTAGGCTATTCGCTGTTTAAAGAAATAGAAAATACTAAGATTCAGCTATCTGGCGCTGATAACAGTTTATTCCGGTTTGAAAAAGAAAGCATTTCAATTACTAAAGATGTAACCATTGAAAACTATAATGAACTGATTGAAGCAAACATTAATAAGATCGGTAATTATCTGGATGCCTTTTTGTTAAAAACAAAAATTGCCCCCGCTGAAATTGACACTGTTTTTATAACAGGTGGCTCAGCCCAGGTAAGGGCTATACAGCAACTTATATTGACTAGGTTTGGGGCCGACAAATTGCGTTCTGGCGATTATCTGAACAGTGTATCAGAAGGCCTGGCCTGGAGTTATTATAATTGATCAACACCGATGCCTATATCCTCACCCAATCCCCAACGCCCTCATCGTATTTTTTAATAATCTTAGCTGGGTTACCCGCTGCAATAGAGTAGGGCGGGATGTCCTTGGTTACTACGGCTCCTGCTGCCACCACACAGTGTTTTCCTATTGTTACGCCCGCAGTTATAACAACATTGGCAGCTATCCAGCAATCGTCTTCTATGGTAATGCGTGCCTTTGTAACAGCCTGCAAGCTTATAGGGGTATGTATGTTCCTGTATTCATGGTTTAGCCCGCTGGCTACTATGTTTTGTGCCAGTATCACATTGTTGCCAATAGTTACCGGACCTATGAGCACATTACCCATCCCCACTAATGAATCGTGACCGATCAACACATCGCCAACGCCATTGTTTATAGTGCTGAAATCTTCAATAATACTATTAGCACCCAACTCAAACCGGTTAAAAGGTAGCACATCAGTACGCGTGTACCTGCGTATCTTCGATCCTTTGCCGCGCTTATGTATAAATGGGTTTACAAATATTTTCACCCATAGCCTTGGCCTTGCCTCTCCTTTAGCAACCAGCATGCGGTGTACCAGCCTTTTAATTGCAGGATTGCTTTTTATTGCTGTAACTATAGACATTGCATGATTTTTACGTGAAGTAATGCAGTACTTTTATGTACGTGCTCTCTTATCCCCAACAAGTGTATAACAATATTTTATGCAACGCAAATAAAAAGTATTTTGCAATTATTTTAAACGTTATAAATCCTGTTAGGAAATAGGTAAGATACAGGCATAACGTAGAGGGATTTTTATATAAAGGATTTTTATTTTCAGTTATTTAGTAAACAGGTTCATCTGGGAGATGTATAGGGTAAAATATATTTTGCTGCTTTTTTGCTTGTCCGCCACCTTCGTAACGTACGGGCAGGAATCCATGATGACTGAAATATCCCTTCCCTTCCTCGATAAACTTATCAGTACCGCAAAACAGAATTACCCCCGGGTTAAAACTTACGATAGTAAGTTGACTATCGCTGAATACAATATAAAAAAGGCGAAGCTCGACTGGTTTAATATTTTTACCCTATCATATCTCTATAGTCCAGGCACTGCAAGTACCGTTGTTGGTAGCACCAATTTGGTGCTTAGTGGCTATCAGTTTGGGGTTTATACCAGTGTGGGATCTATACTCCAGAAAGCCCCTGCCGTTAAAGTGACTCGTGAGGAGTATAAAATAGCGCAGAACGACAAGGCAGAGTATGACCTGAGTATAGAAGCCGCAGTAAAACAGCGATATTATGTTTATATTCAGCAACTGACAGTTCTTAAAATAAAGTCGCAGACCGTTGCAGATGCTGAAAGTTCTGTAAAGCTGATGAAGTACAAGTTTGAAAAAGGAGAGGAAACATTTGATAGTTATAATAAGGCGCTCATGTATTTTGATACCAATTTGCAGATAAAAATAGACGGAGAAGCTGCACTGCTGGTTGCAAAGAGTAGCCTGGAAGAACTTTTGGGTGTTAAATTAGAGGATATAAAATAATGGAAGGGGTCAACTTTATAAACATATTAAAGAGGCACAAATACGCTTTGCTGGCAATCCCATTGCTAGTGATGTTGCTTACTTATGTTTTAGTAAGGCACCAGCCCAATACATATGGATCGAGGGCCCGCATATCTGCAGGGATATTGGATGGATCTCAACAATTTCTGAATAAAGAAAACCTTGGCGAGTCAAAAATAAACCAGCAGTTTAGTAATCTCTTGCAGATGCTGCAACTGAAAACCGTTGTAGATCAGGTTTCATACTTGCTCATTATTCATGATCTTACGTCTGATGCACCATTTAAGAAGCCGAGTAAACTAATGGGGCAATTGAATGCTGATGCGCGAGCTCATGCAGTAAAAGTGTATTCGGATATGTACAAAACGCGCCAGCCTCTTTCAAACATAGATAAGGATCAGGCAGGGCTAATATTGCTTATAAAATCAATGGGTTACGACTTTGAATCGCTACGCAATAAATTGAGGATATGGCGTGTAGAAAGCAGTGATTACATAGATATTACTTATGAATCTGAAGATCCTTCATTGACAGCCTATGTAATCAATTCTTTGTGTAATGAATTTATTAATTACTATACAGCTTCTAACCTGCAGAATGGCAGTAAGGCTATTGACTACCTGGGTGCATTGCTGAAAGAAAAAAAGGATGCATTGAACAGCAAAATGCAGGCGCTGAAGGAATTTAAAATTAAAAACAGGGTACTGAACCTGAATGAACAGGCAAAGAGTCTATATGGGCAAATGGCCGATTTTGAAACCCGTAAAGAAATAACTCAAAAAGACATAGCATCTACAACAGGTGCTCTTAATGACATAGATTCAAGATTCAGCACCAATAATCATCAATACATAGAAAGTAAACTTACGGCTATAAACCTCGATATAATAGCTACTCAACAACAAGCCGAAGAGTTGAACAGACAGTATATACAAAGCGGTTTTGACCCGGAGATAAAAGAGAAGCTCGATTCTGCAAAATCCAGGCTCACAGCCCAGATAAATCAATCGACAGACAAGGTGATGCTGAACCCACTAACTTCGAAAGATAATCTGGTTGCACAAAAATTAAAGCTAGGCGTAGATCTGGAGCTGGCAAAGAATAGTACCCAAAGCCTGGACCAGGAAATAACCAAGCTGAACCATAAATTTGATATGCTTGTGCCCAACGAAGCTGTAATACAAGCTTATGAAGAGGACATAAGCGTGGCCAGCCAGGAGTATATAGAAATACTGAAGAAGTACAACCAGACCAGTATGGATCTGAATGCTACTTCTAAGATCAAGCAGATAGAAATAGCCCCACCGGGCACCTTACAGCCATCTAAGAAAATGGTATTGGTGATATTGAGTGGGATTGTTGCATTCGTAATATACATCGTAATACTTTTTGTGCTCTTTTACTTTGATGACTCTATTAAGGTTGCATCTGAGCTGGCAAATAAAACAAACATACCTGTGCTGGGCTATCTGCCACTTATAAGGGCATCGCACCTGGATGTAAAACAACTTTGGGACAACACTGCGCAAAAGCCTGTTAGCGATGAATTTAAAAATTTATTGCGTTCCATAAGGTTTGAGCTGGATATGGTAATGTATGGTGGCCGATTGTTGGGAGTTACCAGCATACGCCCAGACGAAGGTAAAACGCTTTTTACCATTAGCCTGGCAAGCGCTTACCTGATGATAAACAAACGGGTATTAGTTATAGATGGCAACTTTAATGACCCCGCAATAACAGAGATCACCAATACTAAGTACTTCATAGAAGATTATCTTACAGGTAAGGCGTCTTTCGCTATGGCAGAGCATAAGGGTGAGGTACATGTGCTGGGTAACAGGGGAAACGATGTATCAATATTTGAGATCAATGATGAACAGGTAGTGCGCCAGAAACTGCTGGAACTCAAAGATTATTTTGATATCGTTATCATCGAAATACCTGACCTGATAAAAATGAATATGGCTAAAGAGTGGATAGAAGTAGTGGATAGGGTAGTAGGTGTATTTGAATCTAACAGGTCTATCAAAAGAGTAGATGAAGACCAAATTGCTTTCTTGAAAACCCTTGACAATAAGTTTACTGGGTGGGTGCTGAATAAGGTGACTAACGAACGGGTGAAGGTCTCAAAAAAGAAATCTTTTTTCATGAAAAATGCTATAACTTAATGGTCATTTCAGCCTTAGAGGTCATTTGGATAGCAATACAGGTGTTGATAGGGTACAATCTTGTTTTACCATTTGTACTATACCTGTTTTATACTTTACGTAGCGGTGGTAAGCCCACAGCTTTGCGTGGCTATACTGAAGCGGACTATGCCATTATTGTTACTGCCTACGAACAGACGGATACACTAAAGGCTGTTGTAGATTCTATACTAAAACTCAACTATACCAATTACATCGTTTATATAGTGGCCGATAAGTGCGATGTAACATCATTGGTATTTGAGGATCCGCGTGTGGTAGTGTTGCGCCCACCACAAACACTGGCTAGCAATACCCGTTCTCATTTCTATGCTATTAATCATTTTGAGCGGCCACATGAACGGCTAACCATCATAGATTCTGACAACCTGGTAGCACCTGAGTATCTGAATGAACTGAATACTGAGTTTAATAAGGGCTATCTGGCTGTGCAGGGATTGCGCAAAGCTAAGAACCTGGATACAACTTATGCGTGCATAGATGCAGCGCGTGATATTTATTATCATTTTTACGATGGGGTGGTACTGTTTGGCATTGGCTCTTCGGCTACTCTGGCAGGCTCGGGTATGGCATTTACTACTGCTCTTTACAGGCAATGCCTGGAGCACCTGGATATATCGGGTGCCGGGTTTGATAAAGTATTGCAACGGGAAATAGTGAGCCGTGGCAATCGCATTGCATTTACAGAAAAGGCAGAAGTATATGATGAAAAAACTTCCCGGTCAGACCAGTTGGTGAACCAGCGGGCACGGTGGATCAATACCTGGTTCAGGTATTTTAAGTTTGGCTTTTCCATGTGTGGCGCAGGTATTGTTTGGTTCGATCGTAACCGGTTCTTATTTGGGATCACCTTATTGCGGCCACCACTATTTATGTTTCTTATCCTGTCGGGGATATTTATGGTAGTCAACATTTTTATAAGTACTACCGGCGTTATCATATGGCTTGCGGCATTTCTTTGTTTTGTTGTTGGGTTTGCAATAGCCATTGTACATGCAAAGCCTGATAAGCGTATTGTAAGATCGCTGATAAGCAGTCCCAAGTTTATTTTCTACCAACTGCTTTCTTTGCTTAAGGTGAAGAAGGCCAACAAGGTATCGGTTGCTACCCAACACTATCATGATAGTTCCATCAATGATGTAAAATAGACTGGTGTTGTATGAGAGTAGAACCTTCAGTTAGAGCAAAAGAAACGCCCGCAGAAAGAAAAGCACGGATCGAAGAGCTGAGTCGTAAGGTGGCCATAGGTTTTGTATTCCTGGGTGTTTTCTATTTCTTCATCAAGCTGCTTTTTTTGTAATGGATAACATCATTATACCAATAAAGCGTAAGGAAGAGGGCTGGCGGAAAAAACTGCTTGCAAACCTGCGCCAGCTTGTGCTTATAGAGAAGCTCAACAATCCGGTTGGTATCACGGTCTTAACTGTATTGTCTTTATTGGTAGCGCTGGGTATAGCAAAGCTGGGTTTGATTTTTGGCGTGCTTTGTATGATAGTTGTTATAGCACTCCCTGCTGTTTACACCATAGTTATGTATCCCCGCATAGGCATGGTCATCTATCTTACCATGGCATACCTTATTATGTGGTTTTTGCGGCTCGGGGTCAATTTCCCTTTAGGTACGCTTATGGATGGTATGGAGGGGCTCTTTATACTAGGGCTGCTTATAAGACAAAAGCAAAAGCCTGATTGGAAAATATTTAAGGGCCCTATAAGCGTTTGGATATTGGTATGGATCAGCTACAATCTGTTGGAGTTTGCAAATCCTACTGCAGAATCAAGACTGGCATGGGTATATACGGTACGGTCTGTTGCTGTAGTAATGTTTATGTACTTCATTTTTGTGTATAATATTCGTACAAAGGCGTATGTAAAACTGATTATTAAATTGTGGCTGGGACTGGCTTTTTTTGGTGCGGCATATGCATTTAAACAAGAGCATTTTGGCTTTTTCCCATTCGAGGAAGCATATCTCCACTCCGATCCTAATATTGCCTTACTGCTGTTTATAGGTGGTACCTGGCGTAAGTTCTCTATCTTTTCAGATCCGGTAGTGTTTTCTTATACAATGGTGGTGAGCAGTATGCTGTGTGTTGGTTTGCTCACTGGCCCATTGTCGTTGAAGAAAAAATTGGTGCTTTATTTTCTCATCGGGTTTTTTCTGCTCAATATGCTGTATTCCGGTACACGCGGTGCCGATGTGTTGCCACCTGTTTGCTTGCTGCTGCTGGCTATACTGAAGTACAATAGGAAAGTGCTTATAATGCTCCTTGTGGGAGCCGGCCTTATGGCAACGCTCATATTTTTGCCTACTGGCAACCAAACATTGGGCCGCTTCCAGTCGGCATTTAAACCTTCTAACGACGCATCTTTCAACGTGCGAAAGATAAATCAGAAACGCATACAACCTTATATTTGGAGTCATCCTCTTGGTGGCGGATTGGGGGCTACTGGCGAATGGGGCCAGCGTTTTGCGCCGTATTCTTTCCTGGCTAGTTTCCCGCCAGATAGTGGTTATGTACGGGTAGCTGTAGAGCTTGGGTCTATAGGGCTTTTCTTGTTTTGTATGCTTATGTTTACCATACTCAGAGTGGGCATTAACAACTACTATAGCATAAAAGACCCTCAGCTAAAATCGTTTTGCCTTGCTATGATACTTATTGTCTTTGCTTTTAACATCGGCAACTATCCGCAGGAGGCACTGGTGCAATTTCCGTCAAACGTATATTTTTACCTCGTTACGGCACTTATAGTTGTTATTAAACGAATTGATGACCAGCAAAACCAGCAACTACAACATGGGCAATAATGCTATGATACAAGGGCGAGACATAGTGATTGTGGGCCAGCAGCCATGGGATGTAGAGATAGGCAGCAATTGCAAAAACCTGGCGCTTGAATTCAGCAAGCACAATAGGGTACTGTATGTCAATTCACCTCTTGATCGCATCACTATGATGAAGAAAAAGGGTGATCCTAAAGTGCAAAAAAGGATTGCTGTCATTCAGCATAAAGAAAAAGGGTTAGTATCTATACAAGATAATTTGTGGAATCTCTATCCCGATCAGATGATTGAATCCATAAACTGGATCAAAAGTCATTGGTTGTTTTCTGTATTCAATAAGATAAACAATAAGAGGTTTGCCAGCCCTATACAACAGGCTATAATGCAGCTGGGGTTCAGAGATGTTATTTTGTTTAATGATAATGATATGTTCCGGTCTTTCTATCTGAAAGACTTTTTGAAACCGGCAGTGAGCGTCTATTACTCCCGCGATAACATGGTAGCAGTTGACTACTGGAAACATCACGGGGTAGGGTTAGAGCCCAAACTTATAGCCAAGAGCGATGTTTGTGTGGCCAATTCTACTTATCTGGCTTCTTATTGCCGCCAGTACAATCCGCAATCTTACTACGTGGGCCAAGGGTGCGAACTGGACGCATTTACGGGGCTTAAGGATAAAAGCCTGCCTGCCGATGTTAAAGACATTCCCCGCCCCGTAATTGGATACGTGGGTGCGCTGCAGAGCATACGGCTTGATATGGAGCTGCTTGCTTATATAGCTGAACAGCGCCCGCAGTGGAGCATAGTGCTGGTAGGGCCTGAAGACGAAGAGTTTAAAGCAAGCCGCCTGCACGGCATAAAGAACATATACTTTTTGGGTGGTAAGAAACCAGATGAACTACCTAAGTACATCAATGCATTTGATGTATGCCTGAACCCGCAATTAGTAAACCCGGTGACCATAGGTAACTATCCGCGCAAGATAGATGAATACCTGGCAATGGGAAAGCCAGTGGTAGCCACAGCCACAGAAGCAATGAGTATTTTTTCGGGCCACACATACCTTGCTGTAACCAAAGATGATTATCTTGAGTTGATAAATAAAGCCCTGGTAGAAAATACACCGCAACTGCAAGAAGAACGTATTGCTTTTGCTTCGTCGCACACCTGGGAAAGCAATGCAGGAGAGATATATAAGGCCATAAATGCTGTAGCCGGTAAAAGGGCGACAGCTATGTAAAATATAAAGGATTATGAGAACCAATACGATAACGGTTGTAGTAGTAAGCGATGATCATTATTTTATCTTGTTGGGCGCTCTTATCAAATCTATAGAGCAACACTTGAATGCTCACACTCGTGTGGACCTTTGGGTAGTAGAGGAAAATGTGACCAGCCGTAATAAAAAGAAACTGGAAGCATCGGTTGATCCAGCAATAACTACTGTACATTGGAAAAGTGTAAGCGAGGTGATACCTCCTGGCACCAAACTACCCGCAGACCACAGTAGTTTCCCGCTCAATGTTTATTCGCGTTTGTTCATTCCCGACTTTGTGCCGCAGAATGTAGAAAAGGTACTGTACCTGGATGCTGATATGGTAGTGCTGCGCGATATTACTGAACTCTGGGATACACCAATTGGCGACAACTATATTGGTGCAGTTATGGACCCCCGCGTGCAGCAATACGATAATGAGTGGGGTGGAATCTTCAACTACAAAGAACTCGGTTTCCCCGGCAATACCAAATACTTCAATACTGGCATGATGTTGCTGAACATACCCAAGTGGCGTGCAGATAACGTTGCAGCCAAAGTATTGCAGTGTATTCACGATAACATTAAGTACGTAAACTATCCCGATCAGTATGGGCTCAATATAATTTTTGCCAATAAATGGAAAGAAATAGACAGTCGCTGGAATCATTTTTCTACCATAGATGCTGAGCTACCCTACTTAATACATTTTGTGCAGCGTAAGCCTATTTATAAATCTTACAATTACAATGCAGGATACCAGGAGTTGTTTTACAAGTATCTAAAGATGTCGGCCTGGAAGAATGCTAAACCCATTGGTGAATCTGCAAGGTATATAAAGAAGATAAAAAACATACTCGCTAAGGTGAAGCTTAAGTTTTAGGCAATTCAATTACCGTATTACAACCATTATACTCCAGTGAGCTTTTTAGATAAATTCAGGAACAGGCATTTTTTATCGCTGTTGGGCACTGGCTCCATGGCGGTTGTAGGTGTAGTTCAGGCTGGCTTGTTATACCGGCACTTATCGCTGGCCGATATGGGGTGCTGGGTATTCTTCCTTACAGTTTTTGGTTTGATAGACACCTTTAGGACCGGCTTTCTTTCAACTGCACTCATCAAGTTTTATGCAGGCACTGAAGGCCAACGAGCTAAGGAAGTTATAGGGTCTGTGTGGTACCTCGGTATTGTTATTACAACCGTGCTCATCGCAATAAATATTCTTGCATTTTTCCTTTTAGGCTTTATACACAACGAAGCCATAGCTGTTTGCATCAAGTGGTTTGGGATCACTTTTTTGTTTACACTCCCTCTAAGTATTGCATCCTGGATCATGGGGGCCGATCAGCAATTTGGTAAGCTGCTGATGCAGCGCGTCCTCAACCAGGGTTCCATAATACTGTTCATTGTCATCCTCATTTTTACAGGGCATATCAACCTGCAAACTGTATTGATGGCAAACCTGGCCGGGTGTGTCATTACAAGTGTTGTATGCTTCGCCGCCCGTTGGACACGGTTTCGCACATTGTTCAGTAGGTCAAAAGCCTGCATCCTGGAGGTATATCATTTTGGAAAGTACAGCGTGGGCACTTCCATTAGTACCAACCTGCTGCGCAGTTCAGATAGTTTCATCATCACCTTTATGCTAGGGCCTGCGGCGTTGGCAGTGTACAGCATTCCTATGAGGCTAATGGCTATCATAGAGATACCACTTACCAGCTTCCTGGCTACAGGTATGCCAGAGATGTCTGCCGCTTTTAACCAAAACAGGATAAAAGATGTGGCCAATATTATGCAGAAATATGCAGGTATGCTTACTATGGCCCTTATACCTGTTTCGCTGGTAGGTATAGCGCTAGCCCCTATGGCTGTCGGTATATTGAGCGGTGCTAAGTATATAGGCACTCACGAAGGTGTGCTGGCGGCTACAGCCCTTCGTATCTTCCTCACCTTTGCTATGTTCTATCCCATAGATAGGTTCATTGGGGTGTCGCTCGATATTGTGCACCAGCCTAAGGCCAATTTCATCAAGGTATTACTCATGCTGGCTGCTAACATCATCGGCGATTTTTCAGGTATATACATATTTCACAATGTGGATGGTGTGGCACTCGCTACCCTGTTGCCTTTCCTGGTAGGGGTGGGGTATGGCTACTATCGCCTCAGAAAATATCTTGATTTCAGTATTGGCGGTATATTTAAAACCGGCTATACTGAGGTAAAAATATTACTGCAACAATACACCAATAAAAAGAAACTGGCTCCATAATGAAGATAGCGCACCTCATACTATGTCATGCCAATCCTGCGCAGTTGCAGCGGTTGATAGGGCGTTTGGTGCATCCCAATGCCACTTTCTACATTCATCTCGATCTGAAGGCAGACATTGCCCCCTTCCTTTCTCTTAAAGAACTACCCAATGTACATTTTGTACAACGGCGGGAGAAGGTGTATTGGGGTGGTTACAGTATAGTGCAGGCCACTATTAATGGCTTTGCGGAGATTGTTGCAAGCGGTATCCAATACGACTGCATAAACCTACTCAGCGGCCAGGATTATCCATTAGCTCCCACTAATGCCATACATGCCTTTCTCGATCGCAACAAAGGCAAAGCCTTCATGCACACCCTGTCGGTACATAATGAATGGCACGAGGCTATACCACGTGTTACCAGGTACCACCTCGCCAATATGAACTTCGCAGGTAAGTACCGTGCGGAGCAACTCATTAATAAAATATTGCCCAAACGCTCTATGCCCAATGGTATGGAAGCCGTGGGCCGTTCTCAATGGTTTACAATACCGCTTGAATGCGCTGCCTACATTATACAGTTTTTAGCTGATAATAAAAATGTAGAACGGTTCTTCAAACTTACCTGGGCACCCGATGAGATCATTTTTCAGACGATCCTGCACAATTCGCATTTTAAAGCAGGCATGGTAAACGACAACCTGCGCTATATAGACTGGAGTGCAGGCGGTGCAAGCCCCAAACTGCTTACTATGGATGATAAGGACAATATAATGTCCAGTGGCAAACTCTTTGCGCGCAAGTTTGGAGCAGATACAGCCATACTCGATTATATTGATGATACAATAGCTAAAAAACAAAACGCTACCGTATGAGCCGTGTATCCATCGTTACTGTAAACTATAATCATAGCTACCTTACAGAGGCTTTGCTGGCATCCATCGCCGCTAAAAATACCTGGAAAGATCTGGAAGTTATAGTGGTGGACAACGGGAGTAAGGACAATCCCGTACCTATATGGATCGGAAAATATCCTGCTGTAAAATTCATCCGATCCGATGTGAACCTGGGCTTTGCAGGTGGTAATAATTTAGGTTTAAAAATAGCCACAGGCGATTACCTGTTCCTTATTAACAACGATACCGAAATAACGAACGACCTTATAGAAACGCTTGTTGCCACTCTCGATGAACATCCGGAGATAGGTATGGTATCACCCAAGATCCGCTACTTCGACCAGCCCGAGATGCTGCAGTACGCTGGCTTTACGCCTATGGACTACTACACCTGTCGCAATAAGTGTATAGGCTACCAGGAGATGGACGAGGGCCAGTACGATGACCTCACGGGGCCAACAGGGTATGTGCATGGCGCGGCTATGATGGTACGCAGGACTGCTATGGAAAAAGCCGGCCTGATGCCCGAGGTGTACTTCCTGTACTACGAGGAGATGGACTGGGTAGAACGTTTTAAGAAAGCAGGATACACCATATGGGTGAACATGCAGGCGCTTATATTTCATAAAGAGTCGGTATCGGTAGGTGGTAAAAGTGCGCTCAAAGAATATTTCATGAACCGTAACCGCATCTTGTTCATACGCCGCAACTGTGGCATAGGTACAAGGTTGGTATTCTGGCCCTACTTTATTAGTGTGGTGGCTACCCGTAATATCTTAGCATATGCTGAAGATAAGCAATGGTCATTTATTCCTGTATTGCTCAGGGCTATTTGGTGGAATGTAACGCATGGTAAAAACAGCACCCGGTTAGGGTTCAAAATAAAAAACTGATATGGTATTTACTTTTTGGCTCAGCCTATTCATCGTCTTCTATACGTTCTTTGGTTATGGTATTGTGCTGTACATATTGGTAACGCTCCGTGCACTCATAAAGGGCAATAGGCCCATCCCCGATAATAAGGGCAACTGGCCCACGGTCTCCCTCATTATATCGGCTTACAACGAGGAAGATTGTATTGCTGACAAGATAAAGGATACCCTTGCATTGACCTACCCGGCCAATAAGCTGGAGATCATATTTGTAACCGATGGCAGCAGCGACCGTACACCGGAAATAGTAGCCCAATACCCGCAAATAAAACTGATGCACGAAGCTGCGCGCAAAGGCAAGCTGGCTGCCATACACCGTGTAATGGGCTATGTTAAATCTGAGATCGTTGTACTTACCGATGCTAATACCTTCCTGAATCATGATGCGTTGCTACTGCTTTGCCGCCACTATGCCGATCCTAAAATTGGCGCAGTAAGTGGTGAGAAAAGGGTGAAAGTAGATGACGTTGCCGATGCCACAGCAGGCGAAGGTTTTTACTGGAAGTATGAAAGCAAACTGAAAACCTGGGATGCCGAATTATACAGCATAGTAGGCGCCGCCGGCGAGCTCATTAGCTACCGCACGGCACTGTACGAACCTATACCGGCAGATACCATACTGGACGACTTTATGATATCTATGCTGATAGCAGAGGCCGGGTACCGTGTGGTGTATGAGCCCCTGGCCTGTGCCACAGAAACAGGATCGGACAACGTGAAGGAAGAACTGAAGCGCAAAATAAGAATAGCTGCGGGCGGCATACAATGCATTGTCCGACTAAAAAAAGTACTGAATCCCTTCCGCAATTTTACACTTACCTTCCAGTACATCAGCCACCGTGTGCTTCGGTGGACTGTAACACCTTTCCTGATGATACTTGCGTTTGTGCTGAACGCCATTATAGCCTTCCAAACACATGAGCTGCTGTACGAAGCTCTGTTTGCAGCGCAGGTATTCTTTTATACCCTTTCCTTGCTGGGTTGGATCATGGAGCGGCAACAAATAAAGGTCAAGATATTCTTCATACCCTATTACTTCTGCATGATGAACTATGCAGTGGCTGCCGGTATTAAAAGGTATATATCTAAGTCGCAAAGTGCGGTGTGGGAGAAGTCTAAGCGGCGGTAATTTAATATTTCAGTTTGTGCCTGTCGAAGCCTAAGCTACGGAAGTGATCCAACTCACCGAAACGGATCTCGCGTTTCCTTTTCAGTCTGGCATCGTACACCATGCCACGGCCAAGCCATTTGACACCGCCGGGAAGTAGTGGTATGTGCGGCCATGTGTTCTTTAGTTCTTCGGGGATGATATATTCAATTTCGGATTGTTGCCTGGCGATTACCTGTCTGGTGGTGTCCGGTACCGGACAAGGTATATTTGTGAGTTGAGGAGGTATAGATGCTTGCTGGGTAAGGGTTTCTGCGGATTGGGAGGTTGGCTTGTCCTGTCCGATTTTAAAACCGATAGTTGGCATGCTTTGGTACTCGCTCAATTTTTCAGGTGTGTTATTTTCTTCCCATTCCACATCGAAACCGAGATCACGGAACTCTGCTGCTTCTTCTAAAGTCATTTTACGGTAGCAATGCTGGTTGTAGTCGAGCACTTCGCCATTGCCTTGCCAGAGTATTTTACCATCGTGGAGCGCGGGCGGAAATTCATTTCCCAATTTTGCCCAAGTCTTTAGTTTTTTCTGTTTTACCGGATTCCCAGATGTACCATGGGTTGGTTGATTATTGCCAGCGGGGAAGCTTGTCTTTGGCTCGTCTTCTTTGACTGCTGATGGCACGGGAGTGGGCGGAACCACTCCGGGCGCCGTTTCACCTAACGCTTCCTGTGCGTCTTTTATTAAGTCGGGATCTGCAACCGGGACCTCGACACCGTGGAGAAACTCATAAGGTTTGTAGCCAAAGTTGTTGTAGTGCCAGAGATAAGTTTCAGCATACTCGACCAGCTTTTTGGAGAAGTCATTATCGGCCTTCAGCATGTAAGTGGCGAAGTTCATGAATATCTGCTTATTGGTATCCTGGGAGTGGGCGATACCCAGCTTATCTATGCAGGTGATGAGCTTGCGTATGATCTCGGCTTCCTGATGTGTTGGGAAACGATTCCCTTCTTCACGGCTGGCAATGCGGTTTTGTAACTCGATGACCTCGCTGTACAGGTGATTGACCATAACGGCAGGGGCGGCAAAGCTTTGTTTTTTAAGGCCGTCCCACTCTTCTTTTTTCATCCACCGGTAGATGGTTTTCTCGGTGACACCTACGGTGTTTGCTATTTGCTTTTGTGTGTAACCGGAACCGAGATATAGCTCTTTGGCTTGCTGCTGTTGTTGTGTATAGTCTATCATGATAAGGGTTTGACAGGGTTTTAAGTACAAAGGTTTTTAATTTAGAATTAACAGAAAAATTGAATATACATGGCGCAATAGTGAATGCACGAGCTACTACCATTTGTGTGGTACCATGCTTTTTTTATTTGGCTGTATAGGTTGCCAGTGTGGGGTATTAGTGATTTTGTGTTGTAAAACATTGTTTTTCCTGCCGGGAGAGGGGCGGGGTAAACCCACGGTTGTTCGAACCCTCTTTTCTCACAAACCTTGTCCTGCATTTCCTTACTTACTTTTGCATGTCCAAAAGAAAGTAGGCCCTTCGGCTCGAAAAAGGCAGTTGGCAGCGATTACCGCTGCTGCCGACGCAGCTTTGTGCAGACAGCAGTGCTACTGTTTTGCCGGGCTAAACAATTCTACCCAAATAATAACCGATCAAAATTTGAAAATATCAAGCAATTTCAGGTTTGAACAACTGTGGGGTAAACCCATCCCTGCCATTATTGATGATAAGGGCATATAATCCAACCTATAGTATCGCGTGTATAATAGCTACATGGCGAGTATCAGGGTTTATAAAAATAATATCCATCCATTGTTTTATTTGGTATATTAGTATTGCCATACTATATAACCCCATGAGAAAACTTCTGCTACTTTTATCCCTTTGTATATCTTCTATTGCCTATGGGCAAAACTATAATTGTTTTACGCCTGGCGTAAGACAGTTTTTTGTAAATAGCGATACTGATGCTTATTACAAAGGTGGTTACCTGCGTGGTATGCGTATAGATTCTGTAAGGCAGGTGGGGACTTCTGCCATTTACTATCCATTCCGTTCTATAAGAGGTGATTATGGCTTCCGGATGCCGGATTTAGATACTAATGGCGGTAGCTGGCTAGGCAAAAAAGTAGTAAGACAACAGGATGGTACGTTCTTGTTCGACAATTATTGGGGCGATACAGTGATCATAAAAACACAGGCAAATGTTGGCGATAGCTGGATATTGTATAACGATACTACGAATTGGTACTACACGGCGACTGTGATAGCAATAGACACAATGGCGATTGCCGGTGTGCTGGATTCGGTAAAATCAATAAAGGTTGTTGCTTATAAAAATAATACTGCTAATATTTCCGACCCTTTAAATGATTTGACTATCGTACTCAGTAAATCTCATGGCTTTGCACAGGTGTGCGACCTATACATGTTCCCGATGCACAAACCAGATTCTTCCTATGTAGGTGGTTTTTATAATTACGGTCAGCATTTCGATTATTATACCGATCAAAGTACTAATAATACTCCCAATATATTTAACCTGACTTTTAAGTTGACTGATTTTCATAATCCAACGTTATCCGAACTAAACGGCTTTAATGTCGGAGATGAATTTGAAGGGTTCTACTACAGAAACTCTCCTAATCAAGATCATTATCATGAAAAGATAACCAATAAATGGGTAAGCTTTAATTCGGTTAAGTATGAAGTTGATAATTATTTTACTTTTTCGGTAGATAATACACAGTTTTTTGATAGCACTTTTATGCCTGAAAATTATAGAATGACCATGGGTATTTCTGGCCGGTCAGGACATAGTTCTCATCCTTATTTTTTTGATCAACCTGCCGATCAGGGAGGTCTTATTTATTACTATTACCCCAATGACACAAATTGGTGCATGACGAGCGATAAATATGTATTAGGATCAGATTTTATTTACGCAACTAGTTCGGGTGTTCAAATCAATACTTTTGAACCTTGTGGTGCATATGAAGCTTTTAAAGTAGGTTTTGGCTACGATAGTAGTCTAAGTGTAGGCGGATTAATATCGTACAGTGTTTGTATTGATCCAAGTAATGTGGATAATCCTTATGCGCAACTGACATACATTCACAAGACAGGGCATCCGGCATGTGGGGTAGGGGTCGCAACCCCAGAATCAATTATAAAACAAGTTCAGGTTTATCCCAACCCCGCGATGGATCAATTATCAATAAAATTACTTGCAGGATATAGCTATAAAATTGCCCTCATAAACAGCATAGGTGAAGTACTATATACAAATGCTAACGCTAAAAATACAGAAGAGGTAAATACACACAACATACCAACAGGTATATACATAGTATTAGTAACAGACGAATTTGGGAATAGTAGTAATTACAAAGTAGTTGTGCAACATTAAAAATTGAATAATGGGTATAGATAGACAAGTTAATATAGAAATTGACAAATTAACAAAATCTATAGAAAATGTAATTACCGGAGATTCATTTAAAACTGAAGTTTTAGCGGTATCAAAGAAGGATATAAAACAGATGAAAGAAACTGAATGGCTTTTTAATTGGCAGGATGAGGGCAAAGATAAAAAGAGGTCAATTTATAAGCTCGTAATACTAGATAATCCCAACGTGATTCAAGGACTTGTAAGTTTACAAGATAAGAGCGATCATATATTTATGCACTTGATTGAAAGTAATAAGTTTAATCGCGGTGCAAGAAAGATGTATTTAGGGGTTCCAGGAAACCTTATTGCTTTTGCTTGTAAACTATCATTTGATTATGGTTATGATGGATTTATTTCTTTTGAAAGCAAAACGAATCTTATCAGTCATTATAGGCAAAGTTTAGGCGCTGAATTGCTATTTGGGAATTTCATGGTAATCAATACAAAAGCTGCAAGCAAACTTGTTAAACAATATTTTCCATAAAATCAGTAACTTTAGCTATGGTCAAAGAGGCAAAAAATATAGACTTTTATACCACCGGCAAAGAACCTTCTCCACAAGAGTTCGAACGCATCAGCGAATGGATACGTGAAAAAAAATCGAACAAACGGCAATCTAAAATTGCTGGTAAAAAAAATGAACCGGGAACAAAAAATAAATTAGTAAAACAGGCAAAGGATAAACCTATCTCGGTCCGCCAAAGAACACACGCTTAATTCTGCGCACAGTTGCTTTGTAAAGGCCGCCGTCTATTTGTATGCGGCGGTCGGTGGTCCATACCAGGGCTTTTATGTTGGTTACATAAAATAGCTTGCCGTAGCCTGCGCTGCGCAGCTTCATAGCCAGCCATCCATCTTCGTTGGCTTCGGGAGGGTGGTTAAACCCATCTACCAGCAAGCCTTGCTCGCGCCTGAACCCTGAATTGAAGCCATATGCATTCACAGCTTCTTCTTTGAAATATTTGTTGCGATAGCGCAGGGCATCGCCTATGTACTCGTAAAAAAAGTAAGTGAGCCGTCCTGTAGTGCCAACAGGTATAAAAGCAAACCGTCCGTAGGTAACGGCTACATCTGCATTGTTGGCCATAGGCGCTACCATTTCTTCTATCCAGTGACGGGGATAGATACTGTCGCCATCGGCATTGAGTATGTACTTGCCCCGTGCCTTTGCCAGCCCAGCGTTGCGGGCATTGGTTATGCCCTGTTTAGCTTCCAGTATGCAGGGTACTGAGGAGCTGGTAACCAGCGCTTCAGTATTGTCTTTAGAGTTGTTGTTGACCACTATTATCTCTACTGCACGGTATGTAATGTTATTGCATAAGGAGCTGAGCGTGCGCAGTATGTTGGCTTCCTCGTTGTATGCGGGTATCACTATTGATACTTCGGGCTCCACAGTGCCGCCTTTGCTTAATGCAGCATACTGCTGGCGTATGCTGGCTATATACTCATTGTTCCTGCTGCTGTCTGCTTCCCATAATTGCTTTATGTATGCCGGCATGGCTATTGGCCTCATGGAAAAATGCTTTGTGGTATTGATAAAATAAGTTCAGGTCATTGCGGGTTTTATGTCCCTGTGCCTGTTTTATGTTTCTTTGTGACCGTAAAAACTATACGCTTTCTTTCTGGAAGAGTGCGGGTATGGTTTTCAGTATCAGTTTGATGTCGTTTAAGAAGCTGTGGTTTTCGGCATATACATTATCCAGCATCAGGCGTTCTTCTTCGCTCATTTCGCCTTTGCCCCGCTTCTCTACCTGCCATAGACCGGTAATGCCAGCGGGCGCCATAAAGCGTGGTGCATACTTGTCGGTGGTGAGCCGTTCGGCCTCGTACAATGGTAGTGGCCTGTTGCCTACAATGCTCATGTCGCCTATTACAACATTCCAGAGCTGCGGCAGTTCATCAATACTGGTGTTGCGCAGTATCTTGCCTACCTTGGTGATGCGCGGGTCGTCTTTGAGCTTAAAGAAAGCAGAACCGCTGTTTGATTTTTTAGTGGTCTGGAACTGTTTTTCGCACCATGTGTTATTGTCGGAGTACAGCGGTTGACGGCAACGGTCGCCGGCCAGGAGGCATTCGTCGCAGAGTATGTTCTGCACGGCTTCTACAGTGCCTGTGTCTTTGTTGTTGTACTGGTTGAGGTGCTGTAGTTCCTTGAGGCGTTTGTCTGCATTTACATACATAGACCGCAACTTGTAGAACTTAAAGATCTTGTACCCGGTACCTACCCGTAGTGAGTAGTAAAACACAGGCCCTTTTGACTCCAGCTTCATTATAATAATGATGATGAGCAGGAATGGGGACAGGAAGAGCAGGGCACCACCTGCAAACACAATATCAAATATCCTTTTTGTGAGTGGTGTTTTGTAGGCTTTGGTATTCTCCTGGCTCTTGTGTTTGTTCAATACTTCCCAATGGGCCAGTAGAAAAGCTACGCGGGTTTCAATGTCGGCTTTGTTGATCGGGTTTTTAAAAACATCGGTTACGCCTGCATGCAGGCAAATTTTTGCCAGGTTCTCGTTGAGCTGGTTGCAAATAAGGAAGAAGGGTAGGCTGGGTACTTTTTTGCTCTTTAAGTTTTCGAGCTGAGGTATGCCTAGCGGTGCCATTACTTCACTTTCCGAAATAATGCCAATAATATCCAGTTTTTGCTTCTCCCAGTTGTTAATGAACTCAACACTGTTACTGAAGCTAACCAGTTCTATGTCGCCCAACTGACATGAGGATATCAGATCGAAATTTGGGGGGCTCACATTTATCAGTGCCACTAATCTTTTGGGCAACGGTGCTGTTGGCGCGTTATACATGAAAAATTATGAGGTTGTAAATATTTTTCCGCTGCGTTTAAGTATTACATTAATGCGTGCTTCGAGTTCGCGTGGGTTGAAGGGTTTTACAAGGTAATCATCGGCACCAGCTTCCAGGCATTTTATCCTGCTCTCAGTACTTTCTTCGCCCGATAGTATCATGATGGGTATTGCATTAAAGAAACCGCTTGATTTGATCTGTTTGATCAATTCATAACCATTGAGCTGTGGGGTGTTGAGATCTGAAACTATAATATCCGGTATGTTGCCTTCCTGCAGATAGGCAAGGCCATCCATACCATTATTAAAAACAGTGACCTGGAACCTGGTTTCAAAAAACCTTGATATAACCATTTGTAACGCCGGATCGTCTTCAATGATAACGATCTTCGGAAGCGTAGATGTTGCTGCCATAAATATTCTGAATTATCCCTTTATATATCTTTTAAAATTAGTTAAACCAATCGATTTTTTTACCACCCCTTCCAATATTTCTTTTCCTTAACCTCAAAATAATATGCTTACTACATAGCAATAGTGACATAGATAATTATGCCTTTGTGCATGATGTGTGTTTAATGACTAGCGGGTATGATCAGTTTTTGCACCAGGGGCACTATTATAAGTGCGCTACATGCACCTGCAATGCTGATGTCTATGAAAAGAATGATATTCATTTCGCGCTCCAGAAAGTATATGGCGGTGATCATAGTAAGGCAGGTGAATATCATAACCAGCACCCAATAGGTTATTTTGGTGGTGCGGGAATGTTTGACGCATGAAATCCTGAAAGTCATCTGGTTGTGCCCGGATTTCTGAACTGGTACAGCCGGTATTTTTAATATGTAATAAGCTGCCAATATTAAACCCACCACAGATAAAGTGTATTGAAGCAACAAATATACCTGAACATGTCCCAGGTATATGGGCGAATCGGTAGCGTCTGGGTCGAGTAGGTTAAGATGGGTAAAAGCATCGAGCAGCAAGTGTGAAAAAATACCGATGAGCATAGATATGATGACTACAAAAAAATGCTTTTTAAAGTACTTCATCCAGTTGATGCCTTCAAAACGCTGGAGCCGCTCATATAAAACCCATGGAAGATTTTTGATGAGTGCATCGCGTACAATAACATGATAAACGATAGCCAGAAGGATAGCAAGTGGCAGATCGAACCAGAAGATGCCCGGCCAGGTGTGCCCATAGATCTTCTTCTCATTCAAAAAAATGAATGATTCGAAATCTGGCGCTATACTGCCTATGATAAGCCCTGTAGCAGAAATGTAATTCCTGTTCTTATTAAGAAATGGTATTATAGCCGCCGGATGGGAAAATGTAAAAGGCATTCAAACAAGTTAGTAAGATGGTAAAGATAAAGGGTGGAAATAGTTCTGCGCAATATCTTTGTTCAAAAAATAAAACACACTTTATGGTAAATGAAACTGAGATCGTAAATAATGTTGAAAAGTCGAGATTCCAGATGAGCTTTGATAATGGTGAAACTGCGCTGGTTGATTACCGGCTTACGCCGGGTAAAATATCTTTTATGCACACAGAGGTGCCAAAGGATATGAGCGGGAAGGGGATTGCCGCCAGGCTGGCAAAGTATGCGCTTGAATATGCACGTGCTAACAATTTGCGTATAAACATCTATTGTGTATATATAGCTGCATATGTAAAGCGTGACCATAGTTATGATGACCTGATAGATCATGTAATAGAAATATAGGTAATTTATAGTTGCAGTAAAATCAAAAACCCCATTATTCGAACAAAATAAATACGTAATATGAGCACAGATATTGCTCAATTAGTAAAAAAAGTTATAATTTAGTTCTCCCAACCAATAACCACCTACATGAAAATTGACTACAAAGTTGAAGGAAAACCAGTGGAGCGATCCGTTTTTAAAAGCCTTGTGAATAACCTTAATATCTTTAAGGTATGGGAGCAAGTGATAGAAGAGAGTAAGAGTGAAATTGAATCTTATTCTGTTGCTATTGTTTTTAAAATCGTTGACAAAAAACTTATTGTTCTTACCGAAAACTCTTTGCTATTCAAGTTATCGTACAAAGTAAAGAACCACCTGCAGAACAATAAGCAGAAGTTGGTTTATTCGACCTGACCTCATTGTTCCCAGAAAAGATCATTAAGCCGCCTCACTTAGTAGAGGCGTTTTTTATATCGGATTTCGGTAGAATACTCCCAAGATCCTATCCTATTACTTTAAAACAATTATACCCTACCGGTGTTAAATCGGTAGGGCATAATTTGAAAGATCGCCAAACAAGTATAATCTACATTACTGAAGCGACTGTTTTAGATTGTCTGCATTGCCAGCGAGCATTACAATGAAGGCAATACCATAGATAGCTATAAAAATAACCAGTAGTATGCCAGTGTATTTGAACATTCTTTTCAGATAGCTGATAGCGCTATTAAACAATTCCTGGTTGGCTGCTGTGATGGCTTTTTTTATTTGTGTTGAGTACTTGTATAGAGCGTATATGGGATAGATATAAATGGCAGCTACTACCAGATAAATTGTAGCAAACATAGTACTGTTTATGCCCGCAACCGGGGTGTTGCTGTTTGCCAGAAAGACACCAACAGCAATACAAACAATCATCAACAGCCCCATAAATATAAAGCCCATAATCGCGAGAAACTTTGTCCAGCGGGCCATTTCGAGGAAATGTGATTGAGCGGTTGTGTCCACTTCCATTTTGAATATTCCTGTTTCCGTTTCCTTATTCCTATCGAAGTAATCCATAGTGCATAGTGTTTAATAAGCCCTTGCAAATAACACCCTCTGAACCGAAGGGTTGCCGGTAAGTATGCACTTGCCGTCTTCCTGTTTATTGTCCAGCGGAATGCAGCGTATGGTGGCCTTGCTCATTTCTTTTATTTTTTCTTCGGTTTCTGAGGTGCTATCCCAGTGGGCTGAAACAAAACCACCCTTGCCTTCCAAAACTTCCATAAAGTCTTCCCATGTATCTACAGGCGTTATGTGATCGTCGCGGAAAGCAAGCGCCGTTTTATACATGTTGCTTTGGATGTCGGTGAGCAGTGTTTCAATATTATCAGCCAAACCGTCCAGGCTATATGTGGTCTTTACTTTGGTATCCCTGCGGGCAACTTCTGCCTGGTTATTTTCCAGGTCTCTAGCTCCAAGTGCTATACGTACTGGTATGCCTTTCAATTCATACTCTGCAAACTTCCATCCCGGCCTATTGTTGTCGTCATTGTCGTACTTCACGCGTATGCCTTTAGCACGCAGTTGCTTCATTATTTCGTGCACCTTATCATCTATAGGGCCACGTGTATCTTCGCCTTTATAGATAGGTACTATAACCACCTGCTGGGGTGCAAGTTTTGGAGGTAGTATAAGCCCGTCATCATCGCTGTGAGCCATTACCAATGCACCTATGAGCCTTGTGGATACCCCCCATGATGTAGCCCAAACATAATCTAGTTTATTTTGCTTGTCGGTAAATTTAACATCGAACGCCTTTGCGAAGTTTTGCCCCAGGAAGTGGCTGGTGCCTGCCTGCAGCGCTTTACCGTCTTGCATCATAGCTTCTATGCAATAAGTATCTTCTGCGCCAGCAAAACGTTCATTGGCCGTTTTTACACCGCGTATTACGGGCATGGCCATAAAATCTTCTGCAAAAGTGGCATATACTTCGAGCATCTGCTTTGTTTCGGCAACAGCTTCCTCGCGGGTAGCATGTGCTGTGTGGCCTTCCTGCCACAAAAACTCTGTAGTGCGCAGAAAAAGGCGGGTACGCATTTCCCAGCGTACTACGTTAGCCCACTGGTTTATGAGCAGTGGCAAATCGCGGTAGCTTTGTATCCAGTTTTTATAAGTACTCCATATGATGGTTTCGGATGTGGGCCTTACAATAAGTTCTTCTTCCAGCTTTGCGTCGGGGTCAACTATTACACCACTTCCATTAGGATCGTTCTTAAGGCGGTAGTGTGTTACCACTGCGCATTCTTTAGCAAACCCCTCTATATGGGCAGCTTCTTTACTTAAAAAACTTTTAGGTATGAATAGCGGGAAATATGCGTTCTGGTGCCCGGTATCTTTGAACATTTTATCTAATGCATCGCGCATATTCTCCCATAAAGCAAAGCCATGAGGTTTAATTACCATGCATCCTTTTACTGCCGTATAGTCGGCCAGGCCTCCTTTTAGTACAATATCATTATACCATTGCGCGTAATTTTCGCTTCTATTTGTTAAAGTCTTGGACATAATAAACTTGGCACACTTTTCGTGGTCTTATTAGTTGTTAGTATCTGGCAAAAGTACTAATTTCACTAAGCAATTTTTACGTAAAAAAAAAGAGTATGAAACGGCATTTGTTGATGGCGATTTTGTTGATGGGGTCTGGTCTGGTCACCTATGCCCAATCGAACAATGATGATGGGTACCCAACAGGCTCTGGTCAACAGCAGCAAGCACAGGGTTCAAATGATGGGCGTTATTATAACAATAATAATAATTCAAATAGTAATTCGGGTAATACCTACAACAATGGGTTTAACCAGGATAACAACAACCAAAATAACCAGGGTAATAATCAAAACAACAACCAAAGCTATAATGACCAGAATAGCGGCGGAGACCAGTACATAGATTATGAGAATGATAATTACTATGCTACACACATCAACCGTTTTGACAATCCTTATTACAATGAAGGTTACTATAGTACTTTCTATAATCCATTCTGGTACGACCCGTTTTGGGTGGACCCGCTTTGGGGATATAACCCATGGTACAGGCCTTCATTTGGTATAGGCTTTGGTTTTGGTCCTTACTGGACAGGGGGATGGGGTTATAACTCATGGTGCGGATATGGCGCTTTTGGCAGTTGCTGGAACTATCCTATATATGGTTGTGGTTTCTACGGTGGTTATTATGGCAGTTTCTGGAATGGGTACTATGCGGGCATTTATAATGGATATGGCCGTTATACAGGGGCCAGGAATATAGGTTACGGACCACGTGTTACCTCTTTAAATACTGTTGGCTACCGTGGTGGCATTGTACGTACACAAGGATTTTCGCAGGCATATAATAACAGGGGCGTTGGGAGTGCAACAATTGGTGCAGGCCAGCGCATTGGTGAAATAAGCAGGGTGCAAAGTGCAAGAACTGCAGTTGGTAATAATTCATCGTTCCGCGGTGGATCAGTACAATCGCAGACGAATGTGCGCAGCCAGGCAGCAGCGGGCGTAAACCAGCAGGCAGCCCAGGCGGGTCGTGGTGTGCAACAGGCACAACAATCTTCGGGACAACGCCGTGGTGGTTTCTTTCAAAATGCATTTGGTGGCAACAGGCAAATGGCCCAGAGCCAGGGAGGACAACAGGCTCAGAGAAGTTTTAATGGAGGCGGACGCCCGGCTGGCGGATTTAATGGTGGTGCAGTGCGCCAAGGTGGATTTAACGGAGGTGGTGGCGCAGCCCGCAGCTTTGGTGGCGGTGGTGCAGCACGTTCTGGTGGTTTTGGCGGCGGTGGCGGCCGATCTGGAGGTTTTAGTGGTGGCGGTCACTCTGGTGGCGGCGGACGCAGGTAATTACTTTGACTTTCTAAATATATCACCACGCCTAAAAAACGTGGTGTTTTTTTATGCCTTCTTTTGCAATAAACGGTACGGTTTTTGAATTATTCTTAACAATTGATCCCGTTAAACATTTACCTTTTATAAGTGTCCAAATACAAATTTTTTTATGGTTGTATCACGTTTTTCCCTGGTGGCAGTATTGATGGGTACAGTTGTTTTTAGCGCCTCTGCACAAGATTATACTGATGCCCTGCGCTATTCTTACCTTATACCACAAGGTACTGCACGCTCTATGGGTTATGGTAATGCTTCAGGTTCGCTTGGTACTGACTTCAGCGCGGTAAGCGTGAACCCCGCAGGCCTGGGTTTGTATAAAAGCAGTGAATTGATGTTTACGCCAAATGTGCAGGTGGGCAATGTTAACGGCCAATACCTGGGAACCAGCATGAATGATAACAATACTCATTTTAGCTTTAGTAATGCCGGAGTGGTGTTTACCCATGCGGCTAAAGGCCAGCGTGCAGAAAAAAGGGACTGGAAGTCTGTATCTTTCGCTATTGGTGTGAACAAGCTGGCTGATTATAACCGTGACTATCAGTACAATGGTAACAACAGTGGCCCTAATAGCAGTAGCCAAAGCGAAATATATGCAGCTAATTTCCGAAGTTTTCCTAGTGACACCAGCATAGATGGCTCTGCCGCATCATTGGGCTGGTATAGCGAATTGTTGGATGATACCGGCGCTACGCGAGTGCCGTGGAAGAGTGGTATTAACCAAAGCCGCATGGTGCAGGAGCGCGGCAGCACCAACGAAATTGATTTTGCACTGGGGGGTAATTACAAGGATAAGCTTATGCTTGGTGTTACGTTGGGTATTCCTATCATCAACCATACCATCACTTCTGACTATACTGAAACAGCGCTTAATCCAGACCCGTCAACATTTACATCTTACAACCTGCATGAAACATATACTACAAATGGTAATGGCATCAATGGCAAGTTTGGAGTTATATATAAGTTTACAGATTATTTTAGGGTAGGTGGGGCAATACATACGCCTACTTATTACAGCATGCACGATGAAAGTACTATAACATTAATCAACAATACACCTTCGCTTGCTTCAGGTTTATACCCGCCAACAAATACATTTGATTATCATCTTACTACACCATGGCGCGGTATATTGAGTGCTACCGGGTTTATTGGCAAATATGCTTTCATTACCGCAGACTATGAATATGTAGATTACAGTACTGCAAGGTTCAACTTTGGTAATGATCCTAATTACGGTAATCTCCAGGAAGTGCAAGACAATGCCAATCAACAGATACAGCAGAACCTTAAGGCGGCATCAAACTTCCGTATAGGAGCTGAAGTGCGGGTGACCCCTATATTTTTACTGCGTGCCGGTGTTGGGTATTATGGTAACCCTTATAAGACGAGCGGCGTGGATGGCAGCTCATTGGTATTGTCTGGGGGATTTGGTTTCCGGTTCGACCGTTTTTTCATAGATGCATCTTACATGCATACACAATACAATATTGCTGAACAACCTTATGCTACACCTTATACCAATGTGACGGTGCCTACCGCTACGCTTGGAAATAGTGTGAGTAATGCTGCCATAACATTTGGTTACAGGTTCAAAAGTTAGTTCTATTTCATACGTCTGTTTATAGGTCTTCTATTATGGAAGGCCTTTTTGTTGTTTGTGAGGCGATTACCACTGGCGGATTTCGGCACGATCGCGCTTAACGGATCTGTTGTTTATTTTAAAAGATATCCACATCAACATGGCTATACAGCCTATTTTCAATAAATTGCAAAGTCAATTCTTTTTAAATCTGGGTTGACAAGGACGGATAAAATGGCAGAGATTTTAAATCAATATAACGAAGACAGCATACGGTCGCTAGACTGGCGGGAACATATACGCCTGCGCCCAGGTATGTATATAGGCAAGCTGGGAGACGGCAGCAGTATGG
>Ga0206997_10064_pt1 | contig 31476 bp, 28 predicted proteins | sample Alteio_BWMinCont_3_FD_153478 | JGI IMG/M metagenome (GOLD analysis project Ga0206997, IMG submission 153478) | Enriched cells from forest soil in Barre Woods Harvard Forest LTER site, Petersham, Massachusetts, United States -... | ecosystem: Environmental > Terrestrial > Soil > Temperate forest >...
CTGTTCGATTGGAGCCCCTCTCCCTCCGCTTCGTGATAAAAATAACCCACTAAAAATCAATGTTTTAGTGGGTTATTTGCGTTTAAATTATGTAGGGATAATTTATTTTAAAAGTGTACTCGATTATAAATCCTTATAAGTTAATTAAATGAGTTGAGCGTGTTATTCGAATCTCACTCACTCTTTCAATCTTTAAGATTAGCGGTTGATTCTGGACATATTACTCTCTTCATGACGTTCACCAACTGCGCGTGTTAAATTGTTCAGTCGCTCCAGTTGTCTGGAATTCAACTCAAGTTGGTCGGCTGCTATATTCTCCTCCACGCGGGTCACACGCTTAGTTCCCGGGATCGGGGCGATGTCGTCACCTTGCGCAAGTAACCATGCTAAAGCAACTTGCGCAGGGGTGGCAGCTATTTCAGTAGCTACAGCCTTGATCTCGTCAACGATACGTAGGTTTTGCTGGAAATTCTCACCTGTAAAGCGTGGATTGGTCTTGCGCCAATCGTCGTCGGAGAGTTGATCGGGTGATTTAATATCACCTGTAAGAAAGCCATGACCTAGCGGCGAATAAGGTACAAAACCAATCCCCAGTTCACGCAGCAGAGCAAGTAGTTCGGCTTCCGGGTCACGCGTCCATAGGGAATACTCGGTCTGTAGTGCGGCAATGGGATGCACGGCGTGGGCACGGCGGATTGTGTTGGGGCTTGCTTCGGACAAACCAATGTAACGAATTTTACCTTCGGCAATAAGCTTAGCCAGCGTGCCAATTGTGTCTTCAATAGGTGTGTTCGGGTCAACCCGGTGCTGATAATACAGGTCGATATGGTCGGTACCTAGCCGCCTCAGCGACCCCTCAACTGCAGTGCGGATATTTGCAGGGCTGCTATCGATGACACCAGGGCCGCCACCAGTATGTGAAACAAGACCAAACTTCGTAGCCAGCACAACCTGATCCCGGCGATCTCTAATGGCTCGGCCAACAAGTTCTTCGTTGGTGTAGGGGCCGTAGATCTCGGCGGTGTCAATGTGGGTGACACCTAGGTCGAGTGCACGGTGGATGGTGCGGATAGATTCGGCATCACTTCCGGCGCCGATGTTGTAGTAACCAGCCATCGACATAGCGCCAAGCCCGATGCGGGAGACTTTAAGCCCTCCAATTGATATGTACTTCATAATGTTTTTGTTATTTGTTGTTATTCTTAATTACGACACAAAGGTCATGATAGGTTCAACATTGAAATAATGAAAAACAAAGGAAAAAGTATAAATATCAAAGGTGGGCAGCCCTTACCGACTTGGGTATATGGCCCGTTTTCTTTTTAAAGAAGTTATTAAAGTAGGTTGGATACTCAAAGCCAAGAGCATACGCGATTTCAGCAATATTCCAATCCGTATGTTGCAGCAGTGCTTTTGCTTCGCTGATGATCCTTTCTGCAATATGGCTAGTAGTAGGCTTGCCGGTCACTTCTTTTACCGAACTATTTAAATAGTTGATGTGAACGGACAAATTTTTCGCAAAATCCTGTGCCGTTTTTAACTCCAGGGGGTGTTCCACACTTTCAATAGGAAATTGTCGTTCCAACAGTTCGAGAAACACAGATGTAATTCGCTCAGCAGCATTACTATGTTTAGATAGGTTTTCTGAGGGTTGCATTTTCAATGCCTCGTGGATAATCAGGTAAATATAATTGCGTATCAGCTCATCTTTAAACACATAATTGGAATCCTGATCTGCAATCATCTTTTGAAAGATAGCACAGATGGACTCCTTTTGCTCCTTACCTAAGTTTAAAATGGGTGTACCGCCTATTTTAAATAAAGGGGATTGCAGAAGGCTTTCGGAACGGTCACTCAACTTTAGAAAGTCTTCTGTAAATAAACAAGCGTAGCCATCAATAGTTGGTTTAACTATCTCGCAAGAATAAGGGATATGTGGATTGGCGAAAAATAAAATAGGCTCATCAGTTTCAAAACTTCTATCGGCATAATGAAAGGTATACTTCCCGGACGTCAGGCTGATCTTATAAAAGTCTTTTCGGCTATAATTATGGCCACTGGCTTTACTGTCTACTTCATAGACTTTAAAACCTTTTAGTTTTAGGTCAGTATTAAAGTCTGATAAAGAAACGCCTTTGTTATCCATTTTGCAAAAGTAAGAAAATCAAATATTAGAGCCAATACTTTATCTACATTTTAAAATTTCTCAAAAGGCCAAAAAGACATAAGGTACTCAATTGTAGTCCCCCCCTCTCCACATAACCTATCAAGCCTGTAGCGACGACAGGCTATTAGCTAAAGTACTTTTACCAACCTTTAGTTCCCTTATTGAACTTAGCGGGATTCGCAAACGAAGTCCGCTTTTTTATTGCTGTTTTTCTATGAAAAGCTATTGTAGTATCAGTCCTTCTGCAGGACAGAGCAACAATTACTACGGGAAATGATTATGGAAATATTACAGTGAAGAGTAAGGCACGTGTACGTTTTTTTATGCTCCTTGCCTATCTTTATCGCCAAATGAAATACATCTATTTTACCGTTTTAATGTGCTTGCTTGCAACTCGTACCTATAGCCAAAAAACCACCACTGTACCTGCAAACTCTTATGCACATGTAGATAAGATAGCCTTGCAGCTTTCTCGCGCTTCTGTAAAGAGCACCCAGGATGTTGCCGATTATATAAATACACATTTCTCCACTCCAGCCGATAAGGTGAGGGCTGTATTTATATGGACAGCTTCCAATATTCAGTACGATATTGTCAATATGTATTCCTTTAATTTCTATGAAACCAAGCAACAAAAGATAGACAATGCACTGAAGTCCGGGCAAGGGGTATGCATAAACTACGCAGCTATATTCAACGATGTGTCTAATAAATGTGGCATAAAAACATACACAATAGAAGGCTATACCAAAACAACTGCTGTTGCCGACTATGTGTCGCATGCATGGTGCGCTGCGCTTATAGATACTGGCTGGTACCTCTTCGACCCCACCTGGGGGGCGGGATATGTCAACAATAATAAGTTTGTAAAGAAGATAAATAACGCCTATTACATGGTGGCCCCTGCCATATCCATCAAGTCGCACATGCCATTTGACCCCATGTGGGAATGCTTGCACTACCAGGTGAGTAATAACGAATTCTGCACAGGAAGAATCCAACCCGATGCCTCAAAGTCTTTCTTCAACTATAAAGATAGTATTGCCGTTTATGAGCGACAAAGCGAGCGAGATAAACTAGCCGCTACAGCAAGGAGATGCGAAGGCAATGGGGTGCAAAACTCCTTGATATTTTCATGGCTCGAAAGCCTCAAGCATAATATAGCAGTGACTGACAATAACGAAATGGTAGAAGGCTACAATACAGGCGTTGCCAATTACAACGATGCAACAAACCTGTTCAATGTTTTTGTCAATTATTACAACAACCAGTTTAAACCTGCAAAATCGGACCCGGAAATAAGGAAGATGATAGATACGGTGCAAACGAAAATAGACATGACAACCAGAAACTTTGAGGGCGTTCATAATCCATCAGGTTCTACCCTGGCACTAATGCAATCCATGCAAAAAAATGTTTCTAACCTGCAGCAGCATTTAGATGATCAAAAAAAATTCTTGGATGAGTATCTGCAAAAGGGAAATCTGGGCCGGAAATTGATGTTTCACAAATATACCTGGATGGGCATGCCGTTAAACTGATATATTGTATCATTCGGCGAATACCCGCCACAGCTCAAAACAATCTCTCGAGAATATGCTTAGAGAATTCGAGGCAAATAAAGCCCGGTCCTGATCCATTTGATCAATTATTAAAATTTAAAACAAGCGGCAACGCTTATATGCCATTTATTCTACTCTTACTTATAAATTTATCTATTCCCTATCTTCAAAAAATTAGGTATTAATACTCAATTTCAACATGCCTTTTTAGGGTAAATTACAGTAAGAAAACCAGCAAAAACAGAACATGTTGTAGTGCCGTTTCAATGTAATTATTGTACTAAATATGTTATTTTGCGTTTAAAATCTCCTCACATGAAAAGAAAACTATTCACCCTCATTGCCTGTCTGTATGTCTGCTCGGGGCAGTTACACGCACAATCGCTCATTCACTACTGGGATTTTAACAACACGGGCGGTTACACTCATCCTGTACCGCCAAGCTCATTGGCGCTTATCCCTACCGATTATACAGATACCTTTTTAGTAGGGCATGCCGGGGCTATATCTTATCTTGCTCTTAGTGGTACCACAGGCAATGCACTCACCTACTATACTACTGCACCTGGTGATACTATTAATATCCAAAATTCCATAACCACTGCCGCCGGCAATGCGATCAGTTTTCAAAACCCCAGCGATAGCATGGAAGCCCGTTTTTACGTACCATCTACGGGTTATAAGGATGTGATCTTTAATTTTGGCGGGCAGGTTAACAACGGCGCATACCACCTGCAGTTTTCCTATAGCCTAGACAGTGGTACTCATTGGTTGACTACTGGCATTAAAAGTGTAAATGGCATCTCCTTTCAAACATTCGATTCCCTAACTAGTGCACCAACCTTCAACACAGTTGTTTTTGATAGTACAGTAGGTGATAACAACAAGCTGGTTATCCGCATTACTTTTTCCGGCAGCCCTGTACGAACTACTGGTAGCACCATTTTTGATAACGTGAGCTTAATAGGTACACCATTTAAAACGGCTGTAGCCAATATATCATCTCCAAATAGCAACATCGTTCTTTATCCTAATCCGGCATCTAAAAACATAAATATCCAAACAGCATCAACAAGTAATAAAAACGTCAAGATATACAACACCACAGGTAAAGAAATTTGCCATTTTTCTGCCAATGGACAAAACATTACGTTGCCTGTCAATGGCTTCCCATCAGGTATGTATTACATATTAGTACGCGAACCAGAAACAGGCAAACAGTACGAAGCAAAATTTATAAAAGAATAATTTTAAAAACGTCACAGATATCTTGTGGAGGGTGCAGAAAACTTGCATCCTCCTTTTATTTAGATACACTTAATATTGTATATTAAATGACTCCAATGCCGCAAAAAATTATCTACTTGCTCATAGGCATATTCTTGTGCATTAATATACATTGCAGTGCGCAACCCATTGCCACAAAAGGAACATCTGATACGGTACAAATAAATCGTCTGATAGCGAAGGCAGATGATATGCTTGATCCCGATTCGGCTATTACGTTGTATAGTCAGGCATTAATATTAAGTAGTCATATAAAGTATGCTGATGGTGCATTTAATGCATTAATGAATAGAGGCCTCAGATATGGCGCAAAGGAAGATTTTGTAAAAAGCCGGAACAGTTATTTTGAGGCGTTACCTTGGTCAAAGGGATCTGGCAAAAAAGATGCTGCTGTCTGGTGCTACAATAATATAGGTGCCAATTACTTCTCAGAAGGAGATTATACACTTGCCTCGCAATATTATTACAAAGCGCTTAATGAACTAAAAAAGCTTCCACCAGAGCCCATACGCACTGCTGCAAATGTTTACACCAATCTTGGAATAATAAACATTCGTCTCAATCAGCCTAATAAAGGATTGGCATTTCTTCAACAAGCCGAAAATATTGCACGAAAAGGAAATTTCGATCAGCAACTGGCAATTGTACTCATAGACAAAGGTGAATATTATACCGAGATACACCAACCTGATAGCGCCATAAAGCCCTTCAATGAACTAATGGACATCAGTAAGAAGATGGGACGCATAGACCTGGAGGCACAGGCTAATTGCGACCTGGGCAATGCTTTTATTGAAAAAGAAGAATACAAAAAGGCTGAGTCTTACCTGCAACAGGCAAATGCACTAGCAGAAGGTAAGTTGAATGATGTGGTCATCAGCTCCTCATACTCCCTGGGAGATGTATATTATCGCACCGGCCGCTACAAAGAGGCAGAGACAATGCTTGAATTTGCCCTCAAAGAAGCTACAGACCATAACATGAAGGACATTTATATTGACTGTTATACCAAGCTGGGGGCAGTGTACCGGGCCACCGGTCAGTATAAAAAGGCGCTCAACTGCATGGACTCTATTGTTGCGCTAAAGGATAGACTAACTGGTATTGAGAATGCAAAGGCCATCAATCAGATGGAAATAAAATACCAGACCGCCGAAAAAGACCGTGAGCTGGCAAGGAACGATCTTTTAATAGCCCAGCAGAAAAGCAACATAGTACGCAAGAATATATGGATCAGTGTCATTGCAGGTGGCATATTCATTATAATACTCATTTTCATTATCATATACCGCAATGTGCGGCATAAAGAGCGCCTGCAAACAGAGCAAATCCGTTCGCTGACACAGGAAAACAGGATAAGTGTACTAAAGGCATTGATGGAGGGTGAAGAAAAAGAACGCGGGCGTATAGCCGGCGAGCTGCACGATGGCATAGGCGGCATGCTCTCAGCAGCCATGATGCGCTTTAATGCCATGCATCACGAAAACAGCGAGATCACCAAGATCCCAGCCTACCACGACGTTATGCAACTGCTGGATGACATGGGCGATGAAATAAGGAAAACAGCTCACAACCTTATGCCCGAAGTGCTTCTGAAACAACCCTTACCAGATGCTTTGCTTGCTTATTGCAATACCGTGCAGGATGGCAAAAAAGTAAAGATCGACTTCCAGAGTTATGGAGACTTTGACGCACTGGCACAGGATTTCAAACTCAACATATACCGTATAGTACAGGAACTGCTAAAGAATATCACCAAACATGCCCATGCCACTACCGTACTGGTACAATTGCTGATGCATGAGCAACTGCTCACTATAACGGTAGAAGACAACGGGGTAGGGTTTGACACATTAACCGTAAACAACACACAAAAGAAAGGGATTGGCCTGCATAACCTGCAAACACGGGTAAGAAGTCTTGGTGGTCAGTTCACCTTAGGTTCAGAACCGGGTAAGGGCACTTCCGTATATATTGAGTTCGAGGTAAAACAAGGAAATCCAATAGTATAATGAGTGAAACCGTAAATATTAAGTTAGCAATAGCAGACGATCATCCGTTGGTAATAAACGGGCTTACGCACATACTGGCCAATTGTGCCGACATGAGCATCACAGGCAGCTACCAAAATGGTGAAGAACTGCTTTCTGGGATAGCCACACAACAACCCGATGTACTGTTGTTGGATATACAAATGCCCGGCCAAACAGGTGAAGAATTGGCTGAGATAATAAGCGAGAAATACCCACTCATAAAAATGCTGGCCCTCACCAACCTGGACAATGTATTCTACATCAAGAATATGCTGAAGAAAGGTGTACATGGCTACATCCTTAAAACAGCAAGAGAGAATATTTTGCTCGATGCCATCCGTGCTGTTTACAACGGGGAGCAATACCTTGAACCTGTACTCAAAGAAAAACTCTTGCAAGATACCCTGCACTCAAAACAACCCCGTAGTACCGATCCTGTACTCAGTAGAAGAGAAAAAGAAGTGCTCAAATTTATAGCTTCCAACCTCACCAGTCAGCAAATAGCAGATAAGCTGTTCATAAGTAAACGTACTGTCGATAACCACCGTATGAGCCTGCTCATGAAAATGGACGTTAAGAACGTTGCAGCCTTGGTAAAGAAAGCCATACAAACAGGCATGATAGACTAGACTTGTACCAGCAGTGCCCCTTCATCATCACTTTTCATTGTCCATTGTGCACACCTTCTCTGTTCAAATAGGTATATATACCCAAAATCCAAATTGGGTATATGTACTCATAATAAACGCTATGCACCTATATACCTTTGGTTTGAAATAGGACATAATATTTCAAACCAAAACTTCATTTTAAAACCAACTTTATGAAAAGCCTTATTATTACCATCATCACATTTTTTATCACACAGTCTGCCATATTTGCGCAGTGTTCGGTATCGTTCACAGCAAGTGTAAGTGGCGCTACTGCTACCTTTACAGTTACCTCTACCCCTCCTACCTATTCAGGTCTTTTGAATGCCGATAACTTCTGGTATTATGGAGATGGAAATTCAAACAGCGTTGACTACCATACCTACGCCGTTGCCGGTACTTATTATCCCCAACTTGTTAGAACATGGAGAGACTCCATGACAAATGCAGTTATTTGCAGGGATTCTGTAGCCGGCCCCACAGTAGTTACTACCACAACCGCCCCTAAACAGATAACGGGAGTAATCAGTGTGGACACTTCAGGTACAGGTAACCCAGCCAGCCCAGCTTACAAGGTATGGCTGATACAATATGATGCTAGTACACAAAACCTCAGTGCTGTAGATTCTGTAAGCGTTACAGGCAGCCGGTCTTATACTGCATATACCTTCAACAACCCTGCTGCAGGTTCGTATCGTGTGAAAGCAGCGCTTACCAACGGCCCGGCATCAGGAACTGCTGCTGTACCAACATACGACAATGACAGCCTTTACTGGTATGATGCAGTAATAATTACTTATAGCGGTACTGGCGTAAGTACCGGCAATAATGTTATTATGCAGCAGGGTACCGTTACTTCTGGTCCTGGCTTTGTTGCAGGTAATGTAACTTCTGGCGCTAACAAGAGTACACAAACCACCGGCAATGGCACAGGTGTTGGTAATATTGTAATATTCCTGGAAACCACTAACGGTAAAGTACTTGCATATCAAACAACCGATGGCAATGGTCATTACAGCTTTTCTAACATCCCTGCTGGCACTTACCATATATATCCAGAAATATTGGGCTGTGTAACTGCTCCGGCAACAGTTGTTGTTGGTACAACACAGATAACCGATATAGATTTCATACAGCATACTATAAGCAAAACAGTAACCCCGGTTAATGTTGGTTTTGCCAATGTTGCCTCTGCAAACAATATGTTCAGCATATTCCCTAACCCAGGTACTGGTGTATTTAATATCTCATGGTCTTCTGCCAACCCATTGCAAACTGCACACGCAATAGTTAGCGATGTTACAGGGCGCAAGGTTTACGAAACACTGTTGAATATGAACGCCCTGTCTGGCAAAACACAATTAAACTTATCCCAGTTTGAATCCGGCGTGTACTTCATTAACATCAACGCTGGCAATATTCATTATACCAACAAAGTTGTATTGCAACGCTAGTCCCCATTTATAAACCCTATCACTCCACGCAAATGGGCTTCCGTCGAAGCCCATTTTTTATTTTAATGATTTCACCCTGATCAGTTGCCGTATAGTTACCAGATGGGCGAATAGCACTATGGGTACCACAACACAAGGCAGCCATACAAAAGGAAAGTAGAACAAGGCAACGTTAGGTTGGTCAAAAGCAAGTTGCTGAAAAGGTAATGGTGCAGAAAGCATTGCAATGAGTACTACATTAATAAGCAATGCCAGGCTCACAAAATTCCACACAAGCAGCCCTTTCCTACCAATACGTTTTTTGACAAAGCCATAATAAAAAACAACAGGAGCAGACAAACCCGAAAAAACATCAAAATTCCACCCTTCAAAGGTCATCAATCCGGGAATGGTTTTTTGTATATATAGCCAATACAAAACCAACTCAACCAGTACCCTTACGGTGTGCAGCAGTGTAAGTTTTCTTATATCCAGGCTATCCACATATCGCCGTCCCTGGGGCAAAATAAAAATCAAGATGATCAATAATACAGGTGGTAATACCAGCAGTAAGAACCTGGGCGGCAACGCATTAGTAACCGTATAGAAACCGGTAGCGCTAACAATCGCTTGCTGCGCCAGCCATGTTAGTAACACAATAAGGGTAGCTATAGAATTGTGAGATGCCCGGTAAAATAAGAATACCGTAATAGCAGTGGTAAGAATAAACAGGGTACTAATAAAGACTGGAAGCTGGTGCATAACCATAATTTATACACAAACCTACCTCAACACAACAACGCACAACTTGCCAAATGACAGGAAATAGTTACCTGTGTACAAATTCTTTTCTTATCCTGCTCAAAGAAGTATCGGTGATACCCAGGTAAGACGCTATATGTTTAAGGGGCGCATGCATAAAAATTTCTGGCCGCGACGATATCAAATGGGCATACCGTTCTTCGGCAGTCTCATTAATCACAGAAAGCATTCTCTGCTTCAGTCCAACATAGCAATTCACTATCACAGCCCTGCCAAACTCTCTGAATTCAGGTATCGAATGAAAGAGTACCTGTAATTGGTCGAAGGTCATATAAAAACCCTTACAATCGGTAAGCGCTTGTATATTTTCTTTAGATGGCACGCGCATAAAATAAGATGCTGCCTCAAAAACAATTTGGCTACTAGAGTAAAAACCCGTTGTCACTTCGCGCCCATCCACATCAAGGGTATAGGCACGCATACACCCTTCTTCAAGAAAAAAATAGTCATTGCATATCTTTCCTTCTTTAAGTAAAAAGCCATTTTTATCAATATGCTTTTCTTCAAAACTGGTAGCTATCTCCTCTGCTTTTGTACCCGCAAACGGTAATGTATTCCTGATAAATGCAACCAGCTTGTCTTTCATTGGACATAAACTTTAAGCAAAAAAGGTAAATAGCGAACTGCAATATCTAATTCACTACCTTCTTCTTCATAAACCCTGATAGCAAAAGTAACCAACCTATAATGAAACACAGGCCGCCAAGAGGGGTAACGATACCCACAGGCCCAAGAGATATTCCCGAAGTGCTCAGCAATGTCATTGCATACAGCGATCCACTAAACAGAAGAATACCTACAAAGAAAAACGTACTGGCCATCCTCACACTCTTATGGGGGAATGATGCATACACAATGCCGGTAATTAACAACGCAAAGCTGTGATAGTACTGGTATTGTACACCTTTTTCAAAAATAATAAGTTGATCAGGTGCCAATATAGTCTTCAGGGTATGAGCGCCAAACGCGCCCAATATTACAGCCAGTGCCGCGCACAAGGTACCAGTGGTAAGTGCTGGTTTATACATGATGTAAAATTTCGGTAAAGTTAGTAATGGAAATCTTGTCTGCGTTCAATATATGATGTGCTCTTTCATAAAACGGGGCACGTTCTTTCAGCAGGTCGGCAAGAAATGCTTGCACGTCTTTTTTTCCGGCCAGCATGGGGCGCATATGCGCTTCATGCTGCAGGTGGTCTATCAATGTTTCTATACTTACATGCAGGTATATTACAGTCCCTGTTTGCAGCATCAGGTCCATATTATCAAAATAGCAGGGCGTTCCGCCGCCACAGGCTATTATAGCATTAGGGTTATCAGTCGCTATCAGGGCAAGTACATTGCGTTCCTTTTCCCTGAATGCTGCTTCACCATGCTGTTCAAAAATGGCTGCAATAGTATTGCCCTCCTGCTGTTCCAGGTATTCATCCATATCCATTAGCGGCATAGCATATGTGCGCGATAGTTCCCGCGCCCAGTAGCTCTTGCCTGCACCCGGCATACCTACAAGGTATATAAGGCTCACAGCTTCCCGTTTATTACTTTCCACAACAGCAGCATCCCCATCTGTACAGCCATTTCTTTATTCCTCGCCCTGTCGTAGTGAAAGGTAAATTCCCTGGTTATTACTTCAGTTCCGTGTGCCACTGCCATCCACACATTGCCCGATTTTACACCTTCATCAAATGGCCCCAGCATACCCGTTACAGACAATGTATAATCTGCCTTCAGCAGGCGTTGTGCACCTTGTGCCATCTCTATAGCAGTTTGCGCACTTACAGCGCCATGTTGAGCCAATGTATCGGCTTTTACACCCAGCACACTTTCTTTTATGTTATTCTGATAGCACACCATACTGCCGTAAAAATATTCACTCGCACCAGGCACCTGTGTCATATAGTGGCCCAGACAACCACCGGTGCAACTTTCAGCAAAGCCAATGGTAAGTCTTTTGGTCTTTAGCGTATTGCTTAGTATTTCTTGCAGTGGCTGGTCTTCAAGTGCTATTACTATTTTGTCCAGCCGTTCGGCAAGCTGCTTTTGCCAATGCCCTACTTCCTGTTCAAGCATTCCTTTATCATTGCTTCTGCCTGTAAGGCGCAGGCGCACCATACCTGCATTAGGTAGGTAGGCTAGCTTTATATGTGGTGGCAATGCCGTTTCTATATCTAGTATCTTTTCAGCTATGATGCTTTCACCCTCACCTGCCGTAAAAATAGTACGGTGCACTATTGCCTGCCCTGTAGTTCGTTCGCGCAGCAACGGCAGTACTTCATGCTCCATTATGCTCATCATCTCAAACGGCACACCTGGTAGAGATATGATCAGCTTTTTGCCTTTTGTAAACAACATGCCAGGTGCAGTACCCATCCTGTTAAACAGTACGGTACAGTTGTCAGGCACTTCAGCCTGCTTCATATTCCGCTCCAGTATGGGGCGTTTGCGACGTGCAAAAATTTCCAATAGGTGTTGTTTCACTCGTTCATCAACTACAAGCTTACCACCAAAATAATCGCACAGCAGCGGCTTGGTAATATCGTCCGATGTTGGACCCAGCCCCCCCGTTATAATAATTATATCCGCCCTGGGTATCTCTTCATCCAGCACATCGCGTATGTCCTTATCTGTATCGCCTACTGCTATACGTTTCGTCACGTCTATACCCTCAGCATTCAATTGCTGGGCTATCCATGCCGAGTTAGTATCTATTACCTGGCCTATCAGCAACTCATCGCCAATTGTTATTAAGCATGCTTGTGTATTAGTCATAGTATATTAGTCCAGGCTTTCTTTTCTAAAAAACGGTTCCAATCGGTCCATCAACTCCTGTGGCATGTTCATTTTTTTGCGCTCCTTGGCATCGTAAAATACCAGGCTTACCACACCCTTATTCAACAGCTGCTCATGCTCATTAAACAGTTCTACATGAAATTCTATCTTCGAGCCTCCATCCAGTTCCTTCAGCATCGTTTTCACGGTTATCAGATCATCGTATAGCGCTGGTCGCAGATATTGACTGCGCAGTTCCACCACAGGCATCATCACTCCCATCTCTTCCAGTTGCCTGTAGGTAAAACCCAATTGCCGTATTGCCTCGGCACGCCCTACCTCATAGTACAGCGCATAATTACCGTAGTACAGGTAGCCCATCTGGTCTGTCTCACCATACCTTACCCTTATCTGTGTTGTCGATACGTACATTTTCTATTCGTATGTTTTTTTATAGTCGTAAGTCATTGGTCATAAGTCCGGCAATAAATTTCAAACTCATAGACTCACGACTAACCTAAATGTTCTTTATATTATACACACTACTCGCCTGGTTTACGCAAGTAATGGTAAGGTCGTTAATGCACACATGCGCGGGTAGTGTAGCGCAGTAGTAAACCACATCTGCAATGTCTTCAGCACGCAATGCATCCATACCATCATATACACCTTTGGCGCGGGCTTCATCACCCTTAAAGCGCACCAGCGAAAATTCCGTTTCCGCCATTCCAGGGTTCACTGCCGTTACCTTTATTCCATAAGGCAGCAGGTCCACACGCATTCCCTGGGTCAGGGCATCTACCGCATACTTGGTGGCACAGTACACGTTGCCATTCTTATACACCATCTTGCCTGCTGTCGATCCTATGTTTATTATATGGCCGCTCTTCTGCTCTCGCATCATAGGCGCTATCTGCCGGGTTATATACAGCAATCCCTTTACATTGGTGTCTATCATATCTTCCCAGTCATCCACATCGCCGCTGTCTATAGGGCCCATGCCTGCGGCAAGCCCTGCATTGTTCACTAGTATATCTATGTGTTGCACCTGTTGTTGCAGGGTAGTCATCGCCGCCGCTACCTGTTGCCTGTTGCGTATATCAAATTGCAGGGCTATAACGGTAGCGCCGTAGCCTTCAAGTTCTGCTTTTACTGCAGTCAGTCGTTCAGCCCTGCGGCCGGTAATACAAACTGTGTACTTGTGTTGTGCAAACAAGGTGGCTATAGCCTTGCCAAACCCCGATGTAGCCCCCGTAATTAAAATGGTTTTCATGCGCGTTTATTACACCATAAAGATAACGCGGTTTTACAACGCAGGTATAAGTGGGGAAAAAGATTGTAGATTACTGGTTATATAAGAAAATCAGCTCTGGAACATCATTTTTTCTTGTCCTTTAAAAAATCCATAAGTAAGCCCAATACAACAGCTTGCCCAGATTTATAGTTAATGTCCGATTTCCCATTTTCAAATTTTACAATTGCTTTAAAACCACTTGTTCCTAGCTCTGATGCAACTGTAACTGAATAATTAGTACTTATTTTTCGGTCAGGGTTTCGCATTGTACTTAGATCATAAAACGCCATACCATTAATGATCAGAGAGTAATTATTATAGACAGGGATATAGTAATAAGCTTTAAAATATCCTTCACCTGAATAAAATGCAGTGATGCCATTTGAATAGTCATAATACCCTTTCGCCCCCAGATTAACAATAGGTTTAAGTCTAAGCCTGTTATCTTGAGGTGTTGTTAAATAAACAAGATTTGGGATAATAGTTTTAAAAGTAGCGTCAACTGCTGCTCTTTTATTAGTGAAATTTTGATCAGATTCGTTTTCTAGTTTAAGATTTAATTCTTTTGAAAAATCCTTCGAAGACCACGCCAGAGTTATTGGGCTAAAGTCAATGAAATTTAAGGAATCTGAAAAGTTTGTGCTTAACCTTGTAGTTAAACTCCAGAAAATTTGTGGTGAATATTGAGTAGAATCTTTTTTACAGTTGCACTTTAACGACTTTGATGGTGCAAATCTATTACGAATAGACGCTGATAGTATAAATGAGGTTGGGGACCCACTACTTCCAGGATCTACACCAAAGTCGATCTTATTTTCAAAATAATAAAAATTATTAATGGCCGTTATATAAGAGCTTCTATCACTATCGGTAATACTCAAACTCTTCACAATAAGATTATTTACATCATCTGCTTTTACGATACCATATTTGTAATCTCCGGTAGTGGGTTTCAGTATTGTACTTTTATAATAACAAACTATAAAATCCTCCTTACATTGAATTCCAATTTGATTGTCTTTTGCTAAAAAGTATTTCATTTCATTTTGTGTAAAACCGCTAACGATTGCACCTATGCCCGAGCTTTCACCATAGGCATGCACTTTCAGACAACTATCGTTCGATTTTGCATCTTGATAAGTAATGTAGAATTTAGGTTTACCATTCTTCCCAAAATGTACATATTCCTCATCTATGATCTGGCTATCTAAATCAAATTTAAAATCTATCCTTAAATCAAATCCATTAACGGAATTAGTTATGATTGATACATTTTTTAGGTTAATTACCATTGTATCGGTGGCTGCTCTTGCCTTACAGTAAAGCGCTGATAAAACAAGAATAAGAATGATTTTATTTCGCATTGGTTTTTAATTTTTGTCAACGGTAATTTGATTAGCTGTAATCCAATTGATACAATCGCCTACTGTATTCCAACTATTAATAGTGTCTCCATTAAGCGATATATCATAATATACAGAAGTGCTAGTAGAACCATTCCTTAGCTGATATGGAAATGCATTTATTTTTTTCTTCAATGTTGAAAGAAAAATCTTCTTCTGGTCATCGTTAAGCATAGCCAATGAGGTATTATCTATATTCCCTTCCGGTATGTCGGCTATAACCTTAAGATTATCTATGACTATTCCTTTTACTTGGTCTCTGTCTAATAACGCCATAAATAATGTTTTTAAATATGATCTAATAAATAAGCTATCTTATACAAAAATGGTAAATTTATTTCTATTTATCAAGGTGAAAATCACCCTCTTGCAAGAGGGTGATTGTAGCAAATTCCGTAACGCTTAAATTGTATCTTGGAATGGATGTTTTAAGATACCGCTCTCGTTCAGAAAAACCATCAGTTACATATCTGCCTCTTATGCCCACGGAAAGATGGGCAAAAAGCCCTTACCCGCAAAGGGTTCTCCTTTAGCCAAAATGGTTTCCACTTGCACTATCTAAGCATCAAATCTCTCATCTGGTCGAAGCATCCGCTTCGTCCTCCCCAATTGGAAGCGTCCGCTTCCACAACACGCCCAAACATACTCGTTTATAACAAGTATGCCCCGGCGCGGCGTTTGAAACGCCCGTGGAACGTCCCAACCGTGGAACAGTGCATAACTTCTTTACTAAAATACCAATTACCAACGGTACCTTGCGCCCGCATATATAACCTGTAAACCTTCACGCTACAAGGGCACAGCATAAAATATGAGTTGAGTTCTTAAAAATCGCTAATTCATAAATGTCCTCCAACGGACATTTTAAGACATTTTATCAAAAGCGGCAATAAAGCCATATTAGCCACAGCACCATATTTCAGCTATTCCAACAATGCAAAATGTCCTTTTTCCTATCCCCATTTCCAACGGACATTTCTATTTTCATCAAGATTAAAGTATGAGCACTTTCAGTTCACAAACGCATTGATCACCTGTCCGGTTACCGGACAACCCAGACAGTAAAATTAAATTCAATAATAGCCACCACCCTACATTTCAGCCCTCAGCAAATCCCCCCTATCAGCTTTTCGTTTTAAAACAGGACAGGACAGCCCAATCAAAAACCTTACCAGTAAAGGCTTTTACAAAAAAACACCCTGTCCGGTATCGGACAGGGCAGACAGCTAAACCAATTTCATATAAATCACAATAATCAAAAGAATCATAGTTCAGATAAGCTCATTACCTGATCAGCGTCACATCACCCTTGTACTTCTCTACAGTTCCATTGCGATCTATTGTGCTGAGCAACCAGTAATAGGTACCCATCTCTACAGGCTTCCCACCATATGTTCCATCCCATCCCACTTCCAGCGTATGGGAGTTGTATATCAGCTCACCCCATCTGTTATAGATACGGAAGTAATTCAGTGAACTGTAGCCAATAGTTGTTGGTTTAAATATATCATTACGGCCATCGCCATTAGGCGTAAATGCTGTAGGAATAAAGAAGGCTGGCTGGCCCACTACATATACCATTATCCTTGCATCACCAATGCAACCAAAAGAGCTTACCACATGTACATTATAAGCAAAACGGCCGGTATCAGGAAAATAACCAACGGGGTTCGGTATGGTAGTATCACTAAGATTAGTGGCCGGTGTCCACGTATATTGGCTGCCACCCGTAGCATAAAAATAAATGTGCTCTCCTTTCACAATCGTAGTGTCGTTACCGGCAAAAGGTGTAAATTTTTCTACAAGCACCTGTTTGATCGCTGTATCTATACAACCTTTTTGATTGGTAGCGCTGAGTACGGCATAGTACAACCCGCCCTGCGCATAAACATGGGTCGTATTTTCAGAATCAGCCACGGGGGTGCCGTCACCAAAATTATATACCCAACTGCTTATAGGTTTATAAGTTGAAAAGGTTTGGTCTGTAAATGCAATGGGAGAACCAGGACATTGCAAACCGCTCACGCTATAGCTTACATTAAATTTGGGATAAACCTTAACCAATCGTGAAATACTGTCAGGACATGTAGAACCTTTATTCACAACAAGCTTTACAATATAAGTTCCGGTATCGGGGTAAGTAACAGTGGGCTCAAAATCTGTTGAGGTAGCCCCTGGAAAACCGAAATCCCAGTCGTACTGAAAACCGCCAACACTAGTGTTCAGGAACTTAACAGTATAGTCAGAACAGTTTACGACATACGTATTGGCCTGGGTCGATAATTGTGGTATATCTGCTACTACTGCTTTTGAGCAGTTGGTAACCACAAACTGAAATTCCCTTTTTACGGTATTGATGTTAATACCATTACGCCACTCCAGGCAACATACAGTAACTACATACCGACCCAATAAGTTGGGTGTACCTGACACTATGCCTGTCACAGGGTCAATCTGTATGCCCGGGTTACCTTCCATAGGATTACTGTAAGAAAACGGACTTACATAAGTAACAGGTGTATATGGCGGAGGATTAGGAATAGGTTTCGCGTTATTTTCATCACCACCCACATAAGTATCGCAAAACTGATAGCTCAGCGAGTCCCCATCAGCATCTGTAGCTGAGTTATCATAGTACAATGGGTTATTGATACAAATAATTTGCGGAGGATAATTTTTATATACCGCACTATTATTGCATTGTGCCAGGCTGGCTGGTGGTATGGTACAGTAGTAGGTAGCGCCTATCTGGCTGGGGTTTACCAGGTTTATAATGCTGGCATTACGGCAGCATCGTTGGTAAACTATCATGTAGCCCGTAGCATTGGGCGGCAGGTAGTATGTTTTCCTAAAAGTCTTTTTTCTCAGGCATGTACTGGGTGCATGGTTGATGCACGCATTACTGAAATTGGTAGGTACAAGAATATTATCACTAGCGGGGTTGAAATAGGCTGAATCACAGTAACCGGACTGAGGTGCCTCAGATGCATTTAATACCATTATGCCTTGTGTATTAAATACGTTGCCGCTACCGTCATATGCCCTGAAGTATGCTGGGTTATCCTCTGCAATTGCCTGGGGATCCCCTGTAAGGCAATCTTCATATATGGTAATGGCAATGTTATAAATGTTATTTCCTGAGCAGGTATAAGTCACCTCACCACCCACTATATGCGATGCCCTTGCGGGTATTACCACACCTGCAATTATAAACAATATCAACCCTATTACTGATCCTATTCTCATTTTCGCATTCAATGAGTCACATTACTTCCTGTAACAATATTCCAAAAAGTGAGTGAGATCTCTAACCAGCTGACCCGGTTGTTCCATCATACTCATGTGGCCACAATTTTTATATAAATTTACAAAATTAATATCAGCCAAACTACTTTGTTTTAATGCTTTCCCGAGCGGCAAAATAGCATCCTCTTTACCTATCACCCACTGAACAGGGAAACGCATATCTTTTAAAACATTTGTGTGATCACATCTGTTCATCATAGCAGTATAAAAGTTGATCAGAACCTCATCTGGCAGCTCCAGGCTACGCGATATCTGCAGCGCAACATCACTCGAATATTTCAACTGAAAACTTGCCGAAAAAAGCCCGGGAACCATCTGCCTGATAAACGCTTCTTTGCCCCCATTTCGTATAATACCTATCACCTTTTTACGTTGTTCTTTCTTCTCGTCGTCATCAGCGCCTGCGGTGGAATGTACCATTGCCATTCCTTTCAATATTGTAGGGTATTTTACAGCAAATGCAGCAGCAGTATATCCACCCATAGAATGCCCTGCGATTACTGCCTCAACAATATTTTCATGCTGAAGTATATCGTACACAAAATCTGCCAGCATTTCAATGGTAAGCTCACCTTTAACACCGTCACTCCCTCCGGTACCTGGGAAATCTGGTACTATGACAGTAAAACCTTGCAACCCAGGCCATATATTTTCCCATAAATTACCGTCAGCAGGAAAACCATGGAGTAAAACTACCACTGGGCCTTCCCCATATTTCCGATAGGCTATCTTTGGAAAAACATCAGTACTGGTGTAAAACATCATACAACTGCTTTTACTCGGCTACGCTTATAAATTGTGCCATAAACACAGAGCAATGCCACCAGCAACGGGAGCATCTCAACCAACAGCATTTGCTGTATGTGCAGTACATGTACCAGCAAAGATCCTATCAACAATATTATAGCTATCAATGCATACCTGTCATTACCTCTTTTCTTTCTGTTCATAGTAAATGCGAGTATCACATTGGTAGGCAATGCCCACAACAGACTGTAATTGTCATGACAACCCTGGTGATCTGTACCAAACCACATTACTAATACAAGAATACCTAACAAACCGGTCACCATCAATAGTAAAGACGACATAACTACCCCCAGAACCCTAAGTCTTTTAATAAAAAGTCCTGAAATAGTGAGTATCGCAATAATACTGGTAAGTATCAATGGCCCATCAGGTATAGCAGGTTTTACAGGGCTACCCTCCAATATGGTTTTGGGAGCTGTTACCACACGTCTGCCATCTACAGTTGCCTTGTCTAGTCCATCCCTTAAAAAATCGGGCAGGAACATAATGTCCTTGTTGGTCATAATGCAGTCTATCTTGCTACCCAGGAGTATGTTGATACCAAAGCGTTCCCACAACTGTCGATAAAAATACTTGTTGATGATATCGCGGAAAGAGATACTTGAATTACGTGGCAATACGTAACCATAATGAAATTTTGATCCGAAGACCCTATCATCAGGCAATATATCACGGATGCGGGTAGCACAGTTGTCAAAGAAGAAATCATACTTGTAATAGCGGTTTTCCTCCTGTGCATTGTTTTGCAGGAAAGCATATACTTGCTGCTTTTGTGCACCAGTCATATCAAATACCTGCTCCTGCACTTTGCGTTTAGCATCTACATATTCTTGCATAAACTCAGGAAACGGACCATAAGAAAGATAGTACAACAACTTCCCACGCATAAAGGCCAACTCAAACCCTTTATCGAAGCCATTAAAGGTGCCATAGTTGTACACCATATCAGTATGATGCCCACTGTCAATAATACGCACCCCATCATGCCCAAAGGTTTCCCATATCTCATCGCCTACGCCACAGGTAAGCAGGCTGATGCGTAAATGGCTGCTATCTGCCTGCGCAAAAGACGTAAAGCATAATTGCATTGCAATAAAAACAAGGAACAATTTTCTGAGCATTGTCAAAAATAACAAAAGGCTGCCAACATGTGGCAGCCTTCAGTAGCAATTTTATATTAACCCTGCTTATACACCGGTGCTATCGCCGTCCATTATAGCAGAAATGTATTCGCGGTTGAGGCGGGCAATGTTTTCAAGAGAAATGCCTTTAGGACATTCAGCTTCGCATGCGCCAATGTTGGTACAGCTTCCAAAACCTTCTGTATCCATCTGTTCTACCATTTTCACGGCACGTAGTTGGCGTTCAGGTTCACCTTGTGGCAGCAGTGCCAAGTGAGAAACCTTAGCCGATACGAACAGCATAGCAGAGGTATTAGGGCAAGCCGCAACGCAAGCGCCACAACCTATGCAGGTAGCAGCAGCAAACGATTCGTCCGCCTTTTGTTTGTCGATTGGCAGTGAGTTGGCATCTACTGCGTTACCTGTGTTCACAGATATGTAACCACCGGCCTGTATGATACGGTCGAATGCAGAACGGTCTACTACCAGGTCTTTAATAACGGGGAATGAATCTGCGCGCCATGGCTCTACAACTATGGTATCGCCATCCTTGTATTCGCGCATGTGCAACTGACAGGTAGTATTGTGGTGCCAAGGCCCATGCGCACGACCGTTGATGTACATACTGCAAGCACCACATATACCTTCACGACAGTCATGATCAAACGCTACGGGCTCCTTGTTTTCAGCCACCAGTTGCTCGTTCAGTACATCAAACATTTCCAGGAAAGACATTTCGGAAGAAATATCCTTTACTTTAAATGTTTCAAAACCACCCTTTGCTTTATTGTTCTTTTGACGCCAAACTTTCAGGGTCAAATTCATTGTATTGTGTTCCATAACAAATATGGTAATTTGAAAATGAATAAATTATTTGTAACTCCTCTGGCTTGGATGAACCACATCAAATATCAGTTCCTCTTTGTGTAGTTCTTCCTGGCTTTCACCCTTATACTCCCATGCCGCTACGTAGCTGTATAGGTCATCCTGGCGCATTGCCTCACCATCTGGTGTCTGGTACTCTTCGCGAAAGTGGCCACCGCAACTTTCGTTACGATTCAGCGCATCCTTACACATTAGTTCGCCTAGCTCTATAAAGTCTGCCACGCGGCCTGCCTTGTCCAGTTCCGGATTGAACTCATTTATATCGCCAGGTATGCGTACATCACTCCAGAATTCTTTCTTCAATGCTTGTATTTCTGCTATAGCTTCCGTCAGGCCTTTAGCATTACGTGCCATACCGCACTTTTCCCACATTATCTTACCTAGCTTTTTATGGAAAGCTTCTACACTGGTATTACCCTTAATGCCCATCAGCTTATTGATCCTGTCGCTTACTTCTTTTTCAGCAGCTACAAAGGCAGCATGGTCTGTTGGTATAGCCTTAGTACGGATATCATCAGCAAGGTTGTTACCCATTGTATAAGGTATGACAAAGTAGCCATCAGCTAATCCCTGCATCAGTGCAGATGCTCCCAGACGGTTAGCGCCGTGGTCGCTAAAGTTAGCTTCACCCAATGCATATAGCCCCGGAACAGTTGTCATCAGCTCATAATCTACCCACAGGCCACCCATTGTATAGTGCACTGCAGGGTATATGCGCATAGGTACTTTATAAGGATCTTCACCTGTTATCTTTTCATACATTTCAAACAGATTGCCATATTTCTCTTTTACAACAGCCTCGCCCAAGGTGCGTACAGCTGCGGCATCCGCATTGTGCTGGCCTTGTTTGTTGGCTTCAATTTTACCATAGCGCATAATGGCTGCAGCAAAATCAAGATAAACAGCCATTTTAGATGCGCCCACACCATAGCCTTCATCGCAACGTTCTTTCGCAGCGCGGCTGGCCACGTCGCGCGGTACCAGGTTACCAAACGCTGGATACCTTCTTTCCAGGTAGTAGTCGCGCTCTTCTTCCGGTATATCTGTTGCCTTACGGTTGTCGCCTTTTTGTTTAGGCACCCATATACGTCCGTCATTTCTCAATGATTCAGACATCAGAGTAAGTTTTGACTGGTGGTCACCACTTACTGGTATACAGGTTGGGTGTATTTGTGTAAAACATGGGTTGCCAAAGAATGCGCCTTGTTTGTGTGCCTTCCATGCAGCGGAAACGTTAGATCCCATTGCATTTGTTGACAGGTAGAATACGTTGCCGTAACCACCGCTGCACAATAATACTGCATGGCCAAAATGACGTTCCAGCTCACCTGTTACCAGGTTACGGGCAATGATACCACGCGCTACACCATCTATTTTCACCACTTCCATCATTTCATGGCGAGAGAACATTTCTACATTACCTAGTGCTACCTGGCGCTCAAGTGCCTGGTAAGCACCTATCAGCAACTGCTGGCCGGTCTGGCCCGCAGCGTAAAAAGTACGCTGTACTTGTGTACCACCAAAAGAACGGTTGCTCAGCAATCCACCATATTCACGTGCAAAAGGCACACCCTGCGCTACGCATTGATCAATGATGCTTGCACTCACTTCAGCAAGACGATATACATTGCCTTCACGAGCACGGTAGTCGCCACCTTTTACAGTATCGTAAAACAGGCGATAAGTGCTATCTCCATCATTTTGATAGTTCTTGGCGGCATTGATACCACCCTGCGCAGCTATAGAGTGTGCACGGCGCGGACTATCCTGGAAGCAGAATGCTTTCACCTTGTAACCCATCTCGCCCAGCGATGCTGCTGCAGATGCACCGGCAAGACCTGTACCAATAACTATGATCTCTAACTGCCTTTTATTGGCTGGGTTCACCAGCTTGCAGGTAGACTTATATGTTTTCCATTTCGACTCTAACGGACCAGCCGGTATTTTAGAATTAAGTGGCATAAGAGGAAAATCGAATTGTTTGAGAAAATTAATTTAAACAGCCAGTGTAAAAACAAATAGGCATCAAAGCGAAGATGATAGGCACGATGATGGCAAAAGAAACGCCAACGCACTTGATCAGCTTTTTGTAGTTATGTTTCGCCAGCCCCATGGTCTGGAATGCACTGTAGAAGCCATGTACCAGGTGCCAGGCCAATGCAAAACAGCCTAAAAGATAAACAGCAACAACCCATGGCATGCTGAAAGTTTCCTTCATGCGTGCATATAGGTCCAACTCACCATTGCCAGTTGTTTGCGAGAAACGGTTAGGGGCCCAGAACTGGGAAAGATGTACAATTAAAAACAGCAAAACAAGCGTACCTAGTAAAGCCATAGACCTGCTGTACCATGGGCTTACTTTATTGCCTGGTGTTACCGCATACTTTACACTACGTCTTGATCTGTTTTTTGCCCAAAGCATCAAACCTTGTGCAATATGCAATATTAGAAAGGCAAAAAGGCCAATTTCTGTAATGCGTATAACTACGTTCGTACCCATGAAGTGAGCCGCCTCGTTAAACTGTTTACCGCCATCATTCCAGAATATCTGGGCATTCACGTAGCAATGCACCACCAGGAATAAAATTAGAAATAACCCGGTTAAAGCCATTTGCAGCTTTTTACCGATAGATGTTGAAAAAGAATTTTTCCAATTCATAAAAGTCCGGAAAGATTAAAAGTGTAACAGTTTTGTAAAATCTTCGCAAAGATAATACGCGAAGCGTAAAAAGCTATCGATTGGATATAAATAAGATAACTAAATAATTGAAACTACAGGCATCGCTATTTTCAAATTCCGGAAATTACCCCTCGTTCAGCCGTAACATCTTATTATCAATCAACTGGAAAAACATATTCGGCTGAAAAGTCCGCCAATTATCTACTTCAAATAATTTTATATATCTGTCTATATGAGATTTCCTGAAATCATACTGTGTTTGTTCAGGCATGTTTATAGAAACGATCCAGCCACCTTCATCTTTTATATCCTCGTACCACTCCTCATAGTAATCATCTTCACTGCTATGGAAGTTCAGCACATTCTCGGTAATGAGAATGTATTTGTAAATTTTCTCAGCTATCAACAGGTCTATTACCGACCTTTTCAAATGCATAATATCGTTTTCCACAGCATCATTCCACTCCCCTATCAATTCTATTATTGCAAAATTTAGTTCGTAATCAACAAATAACACTTTCAGGTACAAGGTCTTTGAACCAAATTCGTCCCATTGGGGATGTATGTAATAGTTGTAAACGGTATTACTATATTCAAACTCGCTATATTCCCGGCCATAAAAAGGGGAAAGCTCATCTTCCTCGGCAATGTATAAATGCCGCCAGTTATAAAATGGTTCTATCTCGTGCATCTGCCCATGCTTCTTTTTTCAAATGATCTCCTAATCTAATCCTTTACAATTTTCCTGGGTATCGCCCATATCCCATCAACCGCTATTCGCATAAAATAAACACCGGCAACCAAAGTCGAGATATCTATATTCGTACCAGCCTGGTTAATGCCTTGTTTCACAGTACGTCCTGCAATGTCTGTTACAATATAATTTGCATTATGGCTATCCGCAAATTTCAATCTAATATTGTTGTGTGCAGGGTTAGGAAACGCGTCCCAGGTAGTTGTTGTTCCTGTTGTTATCTCTTTAACGGCAGTACCCGGTATAGGTTGCCCCAATAACGGCCGCATCATTATAGCGCCCTGTATCTGCGATGAATTCCATAAGCCAAGTACGTTGTAATATGCGTGGTTACCGCCAATCCTATTGGCATCCAAACCCAAATACAAAGTATCGCTATAGTCCGGCTGCATAATACCAGCATAAAACGTACCTGTCGGTAAAGCCAATGGCGTATCTAATCTATATACCCAATAATCATTTACAGTATCATTATATGCGGGGGTAATGTAGTCTTGCTCATATATTTTATTGTCCTGATAATTCCCATTAACACCTGCCAGCGAATTGTACACAACTATAGAGAACTGTTTATATGCCGGTGGCGGAGCCTGCCGTCCAAAGTATATTGCCAATGCCTGCATAGTATCGGGGCGGTTTAAATGATACTCCAATGCAAGTGTACCCGAAAAGTTTTGAGATAGATTGAGGTAATAGCTAAGTTCTGCACTACCATCATCATACGCTAGGTAATTATCAAATACCTGGTCACAGACAATAGTATCGTTCGCTGCATAATCTGCAGGGCCTACCGACTGTATAAAACATTTGTTTTCATAAACCACCTTGTCATACAAACCACCTAGCGGTATTGTATTGGTGTAAGTACTATAAGTCAATTGCTGGGTTGTCCCTGCAGGGGCAACAGTACTGCTTAACGGGCTTACGAACAAAGGCGTGTTTGTAGTCAATTCCGTTGCAGTATATCCATAAGTCACCGGCTGAGTAGTTGTATAGTTATTGCGCAAATCATCAGAAAAAGACGTAGCCCGCTCACCGGGAGGATTTATCATAAACTGGCGATAAGGCATGAAAGTATAATCATTAAGCATGAAGGTTGGGTTCTGGTTAAACGCAATGTCGTTTACCGCCGTATCATACATATTCCGGCCTGCTGCCAACCTTACATAATCTATATTCCACACCGCATCGCTATAGTTAAGCGCACCTATATTCACAAACCTGAACTGAAAACCATTAAAAAACATAGTGGTGTCAGTCACAGGTATCATTACCTGCTGAAAAGGTTGCAAAGAGGTGCCGGGTATTACCCACATTAACCTCCAGTCATTATCATTCTTATGCATGTAAACCATAAGAGAGTCTCCTGGTACAGGAGAAAAACCGTTCCCCTGCGGCTGGTAAAAGAAGCTCAGGTATATGCTGTCTGCCGGACTATGAACGCTGAGATCTATGAATTGAGATGTAAGACTATCGGCATACCTGAAATTATAATTATTAAATGAGTCATATGGTATTCCCATACTATTCAGGGCATCCATTGTGGCTACCCCACGGCTTATAGGGTTTACGCACATGGTATTATTTATATACACCTCATCATCAACCCACTTTGTACTATCTGGGTACAAGCTGTATCCGGTAAAATCATCAAAAAAAGGCAGGCTAAGCGATGTAGTCTTCATCAGGTTCCTGTTCGCTTGTTTTTTATGCGACAAGGCCGTATTACTACGCTTATAGGTAATGTGTTCCTGGCCTGCAGCCTTATCCAGGAATACAATCAATAATATGTATATAAGGCACTTTGCTATTTTCACTGTGGATCATTTTGGCCGCTGCTGTTATTAACGTCCTGGCTACCTTGATTATTATCAGCTGGCGGCTGACCATTAGGATTATCTCCGAATTTTGGCGGGTTTTTATTCAATTGTATTTCTTCTGGTGTCGGGTTTTGTTTTATATATAAGTTGATCAGGTCACCGGCCTTTATGTGGGCTGCCCCGCCCACTTCATTTATGGCTTTAGGTGTCTGGTTATAAATAACCGCAGTAGCTGTATCAGTAATTGCACCATCTATGATCATCACATATTGCAACCCACTGCCAATAAGATTATTTACACCTTCATCCACACTCAATCCTATTACATCAGGCACATTTATTTGGGTGTTACCCAATCCATCGCCAATCACCAGGCTTATACGACTGCCTTGCGGTACCATATCTCCTGGTTTTATCTCCTTCCCATTGTATAATTGTGCCAGTACAGCACCTTGTGCTATATCTGGTTTCATAGTAGTATCACCTAAGAATAGCTTATTATTTCTTAAGATCATTTCAGCGCTCCTGTAAGATAAACTAACCAGGTTAGGCATTGGTGTAGCAGGTGGCAGCGCTTTATTTATGGTAAGAAAAACAGTGCGGCCTTTTTTTACAATAGATCCGCTATCCGGGATTTGCGTTAACACCATGAACGCTTTTTGCTTAGGATCATAAATTGAATCCAGGTAAACATCAAACCCCATGTTTTTAAGGTCGGTCATAGCCTGGCTGGCATTCTTCCCAAATTCAGAGGGTATGACCACCTCTTCTCCATGCCGGGTTATCCATCTCAGGCTCACAAAAAACAACACATAGAGGGTTGCACAAAGCAGGAGCACAACCGCCAGGTTAAACCGAAATGACCTTCTTACCGAACTGTTAATTGCCATTGCTGTTGAATATACAATTATTATTTAGATTGACTTTTAAGGCAATCTTCCAGTATGTTACCATAAAACTCTTTCAAAGACTTACCTGCCGCCCTTACCTGTTGTGGTACTATGCTGTTCTCACTTTGTCCCGGCATAGTGTTCACTTCAAGAAAATACAGCTTGTCCGTCTGCTTCTGCAAAATAAAGTCCATCCGCACCACCCCACGGCAGTTTAGGTGCCTGTAAATATATGCTGCCTTATTTTCAAGCTGCTCCTTGGTTTTGTCGTCTATCACAGCAGGTGTTATCTCTTTTGTTACCCCTGGGGTGTACTTTGCTTCGTAGTCAAAAAACTCATTCTTGCTTACTATTTCCGTTGCAGGCAACGTGTACAGGTACCCCCCCACTTTATATACACCAATGGTAAGTTCCCTGCCTTCAATAAATTCTTCTATCAATACCTGGTCATCTTCCCTGAAAGCTTTTTCAATAGCCGGGAAAAGATCTTCTACTACCTTTACCTTACTTACACCCAGGCTGCTGCCGCTTTCATTAGGTTTTACAAAAACCGGCAACTGCAGTTCATCCAGCACTGCCCCCATTGAATATGGTTCTCCTTTTATAAGGTGTACAGAATTAGCAATATGTACCACATTAAATGCCTTTACTACTTTGTTACAATAGCTTTTATTAAAGGTAAGGGCCGAAACTATAGCATTGCACGACGTGTAAGGTATCTGCAACATATCCAGGTAGCCTTGCATACGGCCATCTTCACCGGGTGTACCGTGTATGGCAATAAACACAGCATCAAACATGATCTTCACATGGTCAATAGTCAGTGAGAAATCGTTTTTATCTACAGATATCTTGCCTTGTTTACCATCGTACCACCAGTCGTCGCGGGTAATTGTTATCTTGTATGTATTGTACAGTGCGCTGTCAAGATTTTGTGCTATTGTTTCAGCAGTCTGTATAGATATGGCATATTCACCTGAGTAGCCGCCTGCAAGCAGGGCAATATTTTTCTTCATGGATTACCGGTACATTATTACTGCCAAAGGTAATAGAATTTACCAGCAAGGATAAAGCGACATTGAAATAGATGGTAATTTTTTCATGATTTTGTGATACTCCCCTCTATCACTTACAAAACTTTTCAGGTTTCGTTGGCATACTATTTATTAAATTTTAGCATGTTAACAATGTATTGGCAGAAACAGGCCTATAATTGGTAATATATCTTTTACAACAAACGCAAACAAACCTTATGAAAAAGATCAGGTTTTTCGTTTTACAAGCCGCTGCAATCATACTACTCGCCAGCGCTTCTTTTTTAAAAGCCTCAGCCCAGGATGAAGGGGAAGTCTCCTACCAGACATTTTACGATCAGCTTTCTCCTTATGGTCAATGGGTGTACGATCCCCAGTATGGCAATGTATGGGTGCCTGATGTAGGTAGCGATTTCAGGCCTTATGGCAACGAGGGTCATTGGGTAATGACCGACTATGGGAATACATGGGTATCTGATTACCCTTGGGGATGGGCTCCTTTCCACTATGGACGTTGGACGTACAATGATTACTATGGCTGGATATGGGTACCAGGATACGAATGGGCCCCGGCATGGGTAAGCTGGAGAAATGGCGGCGGATATTACGGCTGGGCACCTTTAAGTCCTGGGTTAACTGTATCAATTGGTTACAGTTGCCCCGTAGATTGGTGGGTGTTCATACAGCCACAATATATGTACCGTCCAGACTATTATCATTACTGGGGTGGCCCACACGAAACCGTGAACATTTACAACCGTACCACAGTAATTACGCATGTATATGTCGACAACAGGACACACGCAACTTATTTTTCAGGGCCACGCGCCAGTGAAATACAGGCGGTAACACACCGCACGGTACCTGTATATCGTGTCAATACCGCTTCTAGGCCGGGTTCTCCAAGCGTCAGGGGTAATTCATTAAATATTTATCGCCCTGCGGTGAACAGATCTACCATTGCAAGTGCAAGGCCAGCAAATGTGGTGAGAGCCCCACAGGCTATCGGTGCTGCAAGGCCGACTACAGCACATACAAGTGCACCCCCATTCCACGCTGCCATGCAACATCCGAGTACCTTACAGCATATGCCTGCACCTAGTGCTGCAACCAATTCACATACAATAGGTCAGCCAGCTCACATGCCTCAAACAGCGCCTGCAGCGGCAAGGCAAACTCAGCAGCAAAACAGGCCACAACAACATAGTCAGCCTATGCAGCAACAGAGGTCTCAGCCACAAATACAACAAAACCGGCCACAACCACAGGTCAGTCATCAACAAGCCCAACCACAGAGAACACAACCCCAAATGCAGCAGCCGCAAAGACAGCCGCAAATGCAACAGCCACAACGGATGCAAGCACCACCACAACAACACATGCAAGCACCACCACGAATGGAGGCCCCACGCGAAGAACCACATGGTGAAGGTGGTAGGAGATAATAACGGATACCTGAACGGGGTTGCTTTAAGCAACCCCGTTTCTATTTTATACACTTATTACCATGCAAGTGCTGCGGCCCCTAATATTGCTGCGTCAGCATCTGGCAATGCAGAACATAATAAAGCAACCTTGTTTTTATATATTTTAAGCAAGTTGGCCTCCATATACTTGCGTACAGGCCCTATCAGCAATTCCCCGGCCTTAGATAAGCCGCCAAAGAAAATAATAGCCTGTGGCGATGTTATAGCTACCATATCAGCCAACGTTTCGCCCAATATTTTGCCTGTATAGTCAAATAGTTCTAATGCCACTCCATCACCATTTTGCGCGGCCTCAAATATAGATGCAGATGTGATATTATTTTGTTTACTTAATAAGCTTTCTACCATTCCTCTTTCTTCTATCCATTCATTAGCGGTACGTACTATACCCGTTGCAGATGCATAAGTTTCCAGGCAGCCATAGCGGCCACAGCCGCATTTTCGGCCACCCCGTACTGCTATTACATGTCCCAACTCGCCCGCAAATCCATCGTGACCATATATCAGCTGGCCATTGGCCACAAAACCACTGCCCAGTCCAGTACCCAATGTCACCAAAATAAAATCTTTCATACCCTTTGCTGTTCCGTAGGTCATTTCTCCTATAGCTGCAGCATTGGCATCATTAGTAATAGCAACCTCAAGGTGCAGGGCCTCCCTTACCAATTTTGCCAATGGTATCACTCCTTCCCATGGCAGATTAGGTGCATAAGCTATTTCACCTGTAAAGAAATTGGCATTGGGTGCACCTATACCTACCCCACCCATTTTTTCACGGCCGGCATGTTTCATTAATATTTCTGCTTCTTTGGCCAAAGCATCTATAAAGCTATATACCGTATCGTGTCCTGTTGTGGACATGGTACGTTGTACTACAATAGTACCCCGTCTATCTACTATTCCCATAGCGGTACCCGTGCCCCCTATATCTATACCTAGTACCAGCTTATCCATAGTTACATTAAAATGTGAGGTAACAAAATAAATATTGTACAACAATACAGCAAAATATTTTGTGTACAATTGCTGTATATTAGTTATTCTATGGCAAACAACAATCAACAACGTTCACTTGCATCTTCTTTATTTCTCGTAGGATGCTTATTTTTCATCTTCGGTTTCACCACATGGCTCAATGGTACGCTCATACCATTTTTAAAAACCGCTTGCGAACTAAATGATACGCAGGCATACCTGGTTACATCTGCAACATTTCTCTCTTACCTGTTCATGGCATTGCCGGCGTCAGGTATTTTACGAAAAACAGGGT